>Ga0209319_1001344_pt1 | contig 20710 bp, 42 predicted proteins | sample RifGroE2_FD_184000 | JGI IMG/M metagenome (GOLD analysis project Ga0209319, IMG submission 184000) | Groundwater microbial communities from Rifle, Colorado - Groundwater E2 (SPAdes) (version 2) | ecosystem: Environmental > Aquatic > Deep subsurface > Groundwater | place: Rifle, Colorado, United...
TTTGATTTATCTCTATTTAATATAATTTTAATTTCTATTTCATTTGAATAAGTATCTCTAATATATTCAAGCATTTCTCCGATAGTAAATAATTTATTTTTAGTAAAATCTTTTTTCCATTGAAGTAGAAACTTTTGTTCTTTATAACTTAATTGTTTTAATTGTTCTTTAGTTATTTGTTGTTTCATAATAATTTAATCTCCTTTCTTCTATACTAAACATACTCGCAATTAAAGCTACACGAACCCACATCCCATTTTGACATTGTTCCCAATACTTTGCTCTTTTATCTTTATCAATTTCAACACTAATTTCATTTCTTCTAGGTAATGGATGTAATATTATAGCATTATCTTTTAATTTATTTATATTACTACTATTTATACTATATTTTTTAGTATCAATACCAATAAAATCTTCTTCATCCCAAAATCCTTTGTATTCATCTTGCAATCTAACCATATAAACCACATCTATCTCTGGTAATACTTTTTCAATATTATCAGTAACTTCATATTCTACATTTAACTGATTTAAAATATCATTCTTAATTTGGTATTTATCTGGTGATACAAAATACAATTTAGTACCACTAACTTTATTTAATAATAATGCTAATGATCTAACAGTTCTCCCTCTTAATAAATCACCAACAAATGCAACTTTCTTATTTTCTAATCCATATTTCCATATAGTGTAGAAATCTAATAATGACTGAGTAGGATGTTGATCTGATCCTGATCCAGCATTAATTATTCTCATATCATCAGATAAATTTTCTGATATTTCATAGATAAATTCAGATGATGGATGTCTCATTATAATTAAATCTACATATTGTGAGAATGTTTTAATTGTATCTAATTCTGTCTCACCTTTAACTTCTGAAGAAGTATTTGTATCACGTATTTCTGAACATGAGATACCTAAAATATGGCAAGCATTTTGAAACGATAAGAATGTTCTAGTTGATGGTTGTTTAAAGTAAAGTATAGCACGTTTGTCTGATAGAATTGTTTTTAGATATTTAAGTCCTTTTGAAGTTGATGCAATATTTCTAATTTTGTCAGTTAGTTTGCATAGATTAAGTAGGTTTTCTAGGGAATATTGTTGTGAGTTTATACATCTTGTTTGGATATTTGTGTTGATAGTAAACATCTCCTTTTTAATTATTAATATCTTCTACTTTTATTTTTCTGATATATGTGTATATTTTTGAATATTCATCAAATTTTTTATCCATGTCTTGTTCGTTTTCACATTTAATAATTCTTAACCCATCCCAAGAAATATATAAAATTGCATAAGTGAAAGTATTATAAAATGTATCAAATATATTATCCATAATTTCAATCTCCTTTTATCTTATATTTTTATTGGATAACCTTCTGGATAATCTCGTCTTAAAATTCTTATAGTCAAAGCATATTGACATTTATGTATTCCATTACAAAATTCATCAATATCAGATGGATGTTGTTTTTCTAATTTAATATATTCATTCCATGCTTCAATTAGATTATCCATTACTTTTCCTTCTTGTTCGTTTAATCCGTCTTTTCTCATGATTTACTCCTTCTACCAAATAATGACTTTAAATAATCTTCTCTAAATATTTCATAATATTTTACATCATAATAATTTCCATCTTGAAGTTTTGTAGATTGTTTATTAATTCCTACAATTTTTCCACCATATTTATTTATGTATTTATCGTACATTTTTTCAATGGGATTTCCTATTACAATATTAAATTCAATTTTTCTGAAATTATATTTTTCAAATAAATCTTTTAAGAATTGATATAAATCTCTAGAAAATGTTATATTTTTATCATAAAAATTAATAATTGCTAAGGATGAAACTTTATCTGATGCTCTTGATATTCCTGCTCTAAAAAATCCACGAACATTATCTTGATTATCAACACTAACTAATTCTATATCATTCCATGAATCTTCACTTAACTTTAAAGTATAATGCCAATAATTATCATAATTATAATATTTGTATTTATCTTGAAATACTATGTTTTGAAATTGTTGTTGTAATTTATCTTTGTATGTATATGCTAATTTTAAAATAATTTTCACCTCACTTTCATATCATCATAAATTCGAACTTTTATCATGATTTTAAAACTAGATATAGTGGTTTATTTCTCATATACTCACTATATCTAGTTAATATCTATTTATTTTCTTCAACAAGTCTTACATCTATAGGGAAATAAGATGTGTCCAATATTATTTCTTCATTAATCTTAATTTTACTATTACTAATTTTATCTATATTTTTACATTCTATTAATAATTCTATTTCTTCATAATTACCTGATATAGATATTCGATAATTTTTCATATAATTCCCTCCTTTATTAAATTTAATAATTCCCATACTCCATATCTTCATCTGATATTTCTCTTTCTTCAACTTCATACCCTAATAATTTTAATAAATATATCCATTCTTTATTTGACATTGAATGACCTTGAGATTCATAATCTTCACCTAAATTCATCCTTAAAATTTCCCAATCTCCTGATTCACAAGTTATTAATTCTATAAGTGGTTTAGACATGTTTATTCTCCTTTATAACCATTCATCTGTTCTGATATGTACATTTTTTACAATTTCTTCATATAAACAATAATTACATTGATAAGATAGTTTTAAATCATGTAATTTAATACATGTTGGTAAATATTCTTCTTTCCCACAGTTAGGACATTTTATTTTTGCTAATAATTCTTTATTTTTATTAATCATATATTATTCTCCTTCTTCCATTAACGTATCAAATAAATATTTATCACATCTATCTCTTAATTCTTTAGATAGAATTGGATTATCACCATATATTCTATTTGCATAATTTCTTAATGCACCTCTAGCATATTTATCTGTATCTAATCTTAATACAAAATAATCTGCATTATGGTCTATAGGTGTTCCGTCTGATTTTTGAATTATGTATTTGTTGTATAAACCTTTCATAATTACATTTCTCCTTAATTATATTATTATTTATTTTATTGTTTTATAATCACCTAATAAACATTCCATAATTCTTTCTACTCCCTTCTTACTATTACTACATTCCCATGTCATACCTAATGTTCCACATTTAGTATATGATTGTCTTTCTGGAGCACCACCACCACGAACAGGATAGTGTTCAAAATCAATACAACCATAACAAATTTTATCTTCTGTGGGTGTATTGATCCATAATTCTTTAATATCTGTGTTTATTTTGTTTCGCAATTCTTGATAATTTTGATAATATTCTAATGTCATATTATTAACAAATCTCCTTATCTATTATTTACCATCTTATAAATATTGTATTATTGATTTTAATATGATACAATAAATTCGCCCAAAGATTATATCTTAGGGAGCTTATCCAGTTAGAGAGAGGGAGTGGAGTCCTTCTCTCTTTTAATTTTGCAATTAATAATACAATAAATACTAAAATTTATTTTAACTTTCTAAATACTACAACCATACTTGGAAATGGTGCAGCATCTTTGCATCCACTAAATTTCAATCTACCTTCAATAAATCTAATTTCCATCTTATTATATATGTATTTATGAAATGCCTTATGATCAGTTCTTGCAGGAAGTAAAGCAATTACTACTGCATCTTTTTGACTTTCTTTGTATGCTTTTTTAATCCAATCTTCCTGTCCTGGTTTATATTTATCAATATGATAACCACGCTTTTGACATTCTTTTTTCTTGCAATTGAGTTTACATGGGTTCTCTGGTTTAGAATATGGTGGATTCATAAATACTATTTCATTTGACCAATCTTTAGACAAACCATCATCTTCTATGGTATAATATTTATCACATTTATGATTCTCATGTGTCGCACAAGGATCAAGTGTAAAATTAAATTCTTCATTAAGTTTGTTGAATAAGTCAATGGGTGTTTCCCATGAATCTGATTTGCTAGAGAACATTAATTCATTATTGATAATTATCTACTCCTTTTAATTATATTTTTTTGTTTTTAATAATCTTTCAATTTCTTTATCTTCTTCTTTTAATCTATTCCTCATTAATTTTTTATAAATTTCATCTAAATCATCTTCATCATTCCAATTTATACAAGGTGGTTCAATTGGATTGCTTGAACCTGAAGGATTAGAAATCCAACCTCCAGGACATAAATTTTTATAAAGTGGGCAATCATCACAATCTTCTAAATCTTTATATAGCATTATTTTTCTCCTTTATAATTCATAATAAATCTTCAATTTTAATTTTAATAAACCATTTCCACTAAAATTTCAACTTTTTCTTTTATTTCATCTATTTCTGATAATCCTTTTATTGGTTTTAACAAATCTTCTATATCTTTAATTCTACTTTCTATATCGTCAATTATTTTAATAATTTCAATTTCTTCTACAAAATTGGTTTTATTGTCATCATAACCATAGTCAGGCATATCACTATAAGTATAAATTGAATATTCTTTTCTATATCTATCATTATCTTTCATAATTAATTTTCTCCTTTTCCAATATTTCTTTATAATAATCAATCCAATTTTGATTCTCTATTTTTTTCTTGATAACAATATTAAAATACTCTTTCCTCATGTCATATATAGTAAATTTCTCTATTTTCTTTTTAAGATTTTTATTTACCATTTTAATTATTTCTGTTCTATTCATTGGATAAAGTTTGATTAACCTTTCTTTCTCTGCTTTAACTTCTTCCTCTAATCTAATCTTTTTTTCTTCAATCCTTTTTCTTTCTTCTTCCTGTTCATCTACAACCTTATCTAAATCAATTTTTAATCTATTCCATTTACTTTCCATGTGAGCAGGAATGATTACTTCTGGTACTAAAATTTCTTTAATTTCAAACATTTCATATGGTTCATAATCATAATTATAATCTGTAAAATATGAACCATTTCTTTGCACAGAACGAGATATACCAAAATTAAATGATTGTATTTCTTGATATTCTTCATTCATTTCTATCAATTGGCCTTTTACAGTTTTATATTGATATTTACCTTGATCGTCCCAATTACCTTCACTTACATCTTTAAATGCATATGTTTTATTATTATGTATATATTCAAATTCATCAATATCTGTTTTGCCTATTTTTTTTACAATTTTTGCAAATAGGGTAATATTCATAATTAATTCTCCTTTTTAATATATTTTTTATTTTTTTACTCTCTTATACAAACATTTTCTTCCATATCTATTTCCAATAATATATCCATACTTTTTAAGACCATATTTATAAACATCTCTTCTACGATTGTCAGTCCATCCTATAGAAATTATATCACCATTTTTACAATATCGTGATTCTTCAAACTCTATTAATTGTCTTTTTGCCCATAATAATCCTTCCAATCCACATTTACCAGTTTCTTTATCTGATAATATATCTCTTTGCTCATTAATGAATTCTTTTATATATTTCTTTTTATTTGCTAATAACACTAATACATAATATTCATTGTTACTTATATTTTCTTGCTTAAATAAATATATTCCAATTGTCTGATTATTAGATAATTTATGTGTTTTATAATAACCATAAGAATCATTATCTCTATCAAGTTTAATTGGATTAAATTCTTGAATTGTATATCACCTCATTTCAACACCAAATTTCTCATTTATCACAATATTGAGTGCCACAAAGTCAATAAAATCAAGGGTTTATGATTTGATGATTTTATGATTTATTCAATAATTATTTATTTTTCAATCAATAACCATAAACTTTACAGTATCCTTCAACAAACACCTTAAAATTAAAATATAATTTTTCAATTGACTCTGCCGAATTTTTTGTAGAAGAACCAAATACATAAAGACAAACATCATAATTTTTTGAATAATTATTATCGTCCATAAATTTACTAAAAGCATCTAATAATTGTCTTAAATATTCACATTCACTTTTCTTTATTTCTTCTTCATTTCCATCAAATATCCAAGCAGTTTCAATACCTAACATATATAATTTAGAATCTCTATCATATATGATGTCGATATCATTCATAGTAAAGAGAGAAGCATCTTTCCCAGTTAGGTCATCCCATGATGTAACTCCCCATATAAATTTTAATGAACCACAATTATATTCATCATCTACATAATCTGGATATAATCTTTTGTATTTTTTTACTTGTAGATAGTTTTGGATATTATATGCTTTACAATATATTTCTAATTTTATGTTGTTTATGAATTGTTTTATTTTATTAATCATTAGAATCTCCTTTTTCCTCAAACATCTTTCTATACCTATTTTCATTTATCTTACATTTATAATACACCTCATAATCCTTCCAATCACATTCCATAATATCTCTTATAGGAGTTATTCTTTCTTGAAAATATTCACACTTATAACAATTATCATCTTTACCATTTTCATAACATTTTTGATTGTATTCTCCTATAGCACCAAATGGACACCAACTATTTTTTGATTCATCATCATAAATTCTATTAGCAGGATGTTCACATTTAGGGAATCTTTCTTGATATGCTTTAATTTCTTGTGAAGAATAGTAACCATATTTTTTACATTTCTCATGTGGTAGGATGCCTAGTGAATAGTTTATCCAATCTTGACCACGCATAAGATCGGCATTTGCTCCAGAACCATATCTAGCATAGAATAGTTCTTGACCTGCTAATGGCATTTTATTAATGAAATCTAATATTTCTTTTTCATATTTATAATGTAATTGCATCATATTATCTTCTGTATATGTTTTAACAAATTCTAATTTCCACCAATTAGAATTTGTTAGAGATAGACAATTATTGCATAGATATAGACGAGTTGAAAAGTTGGTAAATTTTGAATTATGATTAAGTGTAGGAATGAGTATTTCATGTATTTGAGGATATGACCGTAGACAATTAAAACATGTATTTTCTGGATTTTCTATTGCAATATGATGAGAATTGGTATAATTATTTATTTCAATTAACTCTGTTGATTCAGGCATATTTAATCTCCTTTTTAAATATATTTATATTGTATTAGTTATTTAATTAGTTTTAAAGTTCCAAATTCTTTATATTTTTCACTTTCTAATTCTTCTAATTCTAATTTATCAAGTTCTTCTTGTAATTCATTAATTCTATCTTTTAAAAATTGCTTCTCTTGCTCTAGTTTAAATTTCTCTACTTCTTTATTTTTATTTTGTTCATTTGATTCAAACTGTTCTTGATATTCCCAATAATCTCTCTCTTGCCCTTTCCATGTATAATTGCCTAAACTAATAACTTTTTCTATTCTAAATGCAGAAGCCGTAAAATCACAACCATTACCACAACATCTATATTTTTCATTATATCCTTTATCTTCAGGTTCACATTCGCAATATCCCCAATGTCTTTCATCTTTAGTAAATTCTATATAATAACAATAATCATAATAAGTATCTACCATATAATCACTTTCTTTTTCATTGTCTGGTTTTTCAATTAATATTCTAATTTTACCATTTGTATAACCTCCAGAATAATCTTCGTCATAACCGTTAATGCAATATGTATGCTTAGTAATATCGTCAATAAATTCTTTACAATTTTCTATTTGTTGATCTATTACTGAGATTATATAGGGAATATCTAAAGGTTTTTTGTCGTGATAGATTCTATCTTCATTTTCACTATTTAATTCGTTGATTAGGTTTTTGATAAATTGATCTTTGATAGAGTTTGTCATAGGTTAGTGTCTCTCCTTTAATATATTTATTTTAATACTATTGATTACTTCTAATTAATTACTCTAATTCATTTAAACAATCTAGCTCTTTAACTAAATCTGCAATTTTACAAATAACTTCTTCTTTTTTATTAGGAATTTCTTTAATACCATAACACTTATCAATTAGAACATATTTACTTACTAGTTGACAAACTTCGTAGTAATTATCACTGGAAAAATATAAAAACATTTTTCTTTGATACATTTGAATTCTTTTATTTCATTAGATTCTTTTTCTTCCATTGGCAACTTGTCCCTTTCTCTGATTATATTTTACATTTATTTTTATATTCTGTCAAGCAATATTTTCTATAATTCAGTAACATTTTAATATTTATTTAATATATTGTTAATGTTTATTTTAATGTGGGTTTAGCAGAGGTGGTTAGTCTCTGCTAAGTTGATTATTGTTTACAATTTACTAATATTATATTGATAACCATCCCGTTCAGAAGTACCTAATTGACGTTTATAATTTTCAAGATTTTTATTAATATATTGGTCGATTACTTCTTTAGGATTTAAACCTACTTTAATACTTACACTAATTAAAAAATGCCACAAATCAATAACTTCTTCTTTAACATTATTCCAATCAACATCTTTCTTATTTTTCCAGTGTTTCCAATTTGTGGCATCTGTTAATTCACATGCTTCGGTAATAATACATCTACACATTTGTTGAATCCAATATTCTTTATCTGAATAATCAAGACCTCTTTTTTCTTTTATGTATTCATCAAATGTATTTTGTAAATCAAATAATGCTTCAAGTTTATCTACTCCATTATTATCCTTGTATGATTCTAATTTATTCATAATTTGTTGTTCTTTCATATTAATCATTTCTCCTTTTAATTTTATATTTAATTAATTACATTTTTGATACATACAATTAGTACAATTAATACATCCATCATATTTTATTAAAGTATATTCTCCACATTCTGGGCATTTATATAAATCATTTTTTTGTTCATATTCTTGTTCTTCAATTATTCTCGGTGTAGTTTGTTCATATTTTATAGTTATTTTACTTTCTTCTTTTAATTCACCATTAATAAATTTAATCATTTGTTTAGCAATAGAATCCGCACAGCTTTTACCTATAGATTTATCTTTCTTTCTAGCTTCTTTACTTACATCACAACTTACACTTTGAAGCTGATTTATTATTTCTAATGGATCAACATTTGCTCTAAGAAGCAAAGATATTGATCTACTTAAACCTTCTGTCATTCCTCTGCATCCACCTGTACTACCACTTTGAGAAAATATTTCACATAAGTTATTATTTTCGTCATAAACAAGAGTTAACCACATTGAACCACAACCAGTTTTGATTTTAAGACGTACAGCAGGTGCTATTTCTTTTGCAAGTTTAACTGGTACATATATTTTTTCTTTAATTACTGATTCTGCACTTAAAACTTGTTCACTTCTTGAATTTTGAACATACACAGTTACACCTTTACACCCAAGTTCCCATGCCATTATGTAAGCATTATATACATCTTCTACAGTAGAATTTTGAGACATATTAATAGTTTTTGAAAGAGCATTTGTAGTAACTGATTGTAATTCTGCTTGCATTTTAATATGATTTTCCCAAGATATTTCAAGAGATGTTTTAAATAATTTTTGCCATTTTTCAGGTACTTCTTTAATTCCTTGACAACTACCATTATTATCAAGTATTTTTTTAATTACTTTTTCGTTTAACCAGTTTTCTTTATATCCAATTTTTTCAAATAATGAATTTGTAATAATATATTCATTATCTCTTACTTTACGTTTATAACAAATTGAAAAATATGGTTCTATTCCTGCACTTGCACAAATTTCATTCATAAGTATTTGAGTAGCACCTGTAGGTTGACCAGAAGTAACAGATAAATTTCTAATTTTTATGCCTTGTTCTTCAAATGTACTACCATACCATGCTTCAGGAAGTTCTCTACCTTCTTCGATTAATTTTTGACTATATTTCTGTGCAGTATTAGTAATTCTATTTAAAACTAATTTAGCAAATTTACGTCCTTCTTTAGAATCATAAGTTAATTCTTCTAAAGTAAGCATTGAATGCAACCCCATTGGCCCAATTCCTAATTTACGAGTTTTTAATACTGCTTCACGAATTTTTTCGTCAGGAAAATTATTAATATCAATACTATTATCAAGAAATCTTACTATTGTTTCAGTAATATAATCTAATTTTTCAAAATCAAATTCTCCATTTTCATTTTGATATCTTTGTAAATTATGTGCTGATAAATTACAGGCTTCGTCATCATAAAGGGGAATTTCGCTACAGGCGTTTACTGAATCAATTTCACCTAAAACATTAATACAAGGATTATCACGATTTATTGCTGACTTTAAGATTAACCCAGGTTCAGCATGATATCTAGCGTTAGTAACAATTTTGTTAAAAAGTTCTTTAGCATTAATAATTTTAGTTACATATTCTAATGGACTTTTTAATTCAATTTCTTGATTATTTTTAACTGCTTCCATAAAAGCATCGTCTACAATTACTGAAATATTAAAATTAGTGATTTGACTATGATCTGATTTGACAGTAATAAATGATTCAATATCTGAATGATAAACATCCATCACTATAATGCCAGCACCTCTACGTCTTGCTTGCATTACTACATCTAATGTAGTATTAAATACTTTCATAAAAGAAATAGCACCTGTACTTTTACCTTTTGTTGATGTAATATAAGCATCTTTTTCACGTAGTTTAGATATATTTAATCCTATACCTCCACCCATTTTAGTAATAATTGCCGATCTTTCATTTACGGTAAATATAGAATGTAAATCATCTTCTAATCCACCGACAACAAAACAAGAAGAAAACATATTATTAACACCTGCATTCATTAAAAATGGAGTTGCAGGAATCCAATAACCTTCCTTTATTGTTGTAAAAAATCTATTAGTCCAATATTCTCTTTCTTCTTCTGTTTTTTCTATACTAGCAATGACTTTTGATACTCTCATAAACATATCTTCAGGTGTTTCATTCTCTAATAAATAATCCGATTTTAATATGTATTCAGCTATTTCATTAAAATTATACAATAATATATCCTCCTAGATATTTATTTTATTATTTGTATTTTTAAAAATTAACACCAAAACCTCCATTTATTTAAACTTTTCAGTTTAATTTATTAGATTATATTAACCCTAATTGGATGTAAACATACATCTTCTACACCATTGTTAAAAACATTTGGTGCTACTTTCTTAATAATTTGGTATGCTCCATTTAAGTCTGCATTAATTTTAATATTTTTATTGCTAATAAATAAACCACGATATTTACGTCTATCTTTATTATAATATTCCTTTATTGGTTGCTCATTATCTAAAAAAGATGTTCCAGAAGTATAACTTTCTTCAGATATAACAAATTCTATTCCTATATTCTGACATTTGTATTTTAATTGATTAATAAACATCTGATAAGGTATTTGTACAAAATTTTGATTTACTCTTTCAGATAATTTACTACTTTGTTTCCATTTCTTATTATAACCTACTACTAATAAATCAATATTATTTTTATTGCACCAATTCACTATATATTTACTTGTTTTATGCATATAATCAATAATTTTATTAGTACGTTTTGCAGTTAGTTTTTCTAATCTCTTGCTCCAATTCTTATTATGATTTTTCTTTAAATCTGATTGTATCTGTGCTTTCTTTTTATTGTAATATTGATTTATAGATTTAAGTGGTTTACCATTAATTATAAAAGGCATCACTCCTATATTATTAGATACTGTTGCAAGATTATTTACACCTATATCAATCCCTGTAATTCTTTGGTTATGTTGATTTATTTCAGGTATGTTTATTTCATAGACTATTTCTAAAATATAATCAGCACCCTTGGGAACGAATCTAATTTGCATTAGTTTATCTTTAATATTAGTTTTAAACATATTATTAAGTGATTGTAATGGTTTCCAACTGAATCTAATATATTCATCTAAAATTGCAAATTGAATATTAGTTATAATTACTGGGAATCTACCTTTTTCTTTATTTTTATATTTTGGTAATTTAGGTCTACCTAAATATTTACTGGGATTTTTTCTCCAATCTTTAATTGCTGCAAAAAATGATTGCCAATTTTGATTTAATACTACTAATGTTTGTTGTGCAGTTTGTGAACCATATTCTTTATAAGGTTCATGAGTTTTTAAAATCTTTTTTAAATCATAATAACCTATATATTTTTTATTATTTATAAATTCCTGTCTTACATAATAATTAGCATAATTATATAAGTTTTTTGATTTAAAACTTAATTTGTCTATTATTTCCCATGCAGGACTTTTATTTTTAATTCTATGTTTTTCCACTCTATTTACTTTAATAATCAATCCTCCTTTGGTTATGATTTTTGATTTTACAAACCCAATAAAATCAATAGTTTGTCGACTATGCAAATTTTCATTTTGCATATATTTTTAATTTTCAATCTTTAATCTTATTCAACGTTTTATTCAACTTATCACCTTTCTTCACCTTAATAAACTCTCCATAGTCATTATTCCTATTACAAATCTTCTCCATTCTCATATTATAAAGTTGTTCAGCATCAGGTTTTGCCAAATATCATTTTCATTCATATAACTTTGATATTTATCTGGTTTTGCAAGAAACCTCAAACAATTCTGTGCTTTCTTGCAATTGTCATTCTTACATAAAGTTAAATCACAGATAATTTTCACCTCCTTTGACTAATATTATTTTAACACTTTAATGTTAACTTGTCAAGTATTTCTTTTATATATTTATTTTACTATTCTGTATTTTACCATTTATAATAACTACAGTCAACAATATATTTACCAATTTTTTTATCTTCTTTAATTCCATCATAATATTCACATGCAGGAATAACTTCACCATCAAATCCACTCACATAAATACACGTTACTTCTTCACGATCACTTTTAGTTTTTCTATCTTTTACTGTGCGTTTACCTAATTCTCTTTTAATTGGACATTCAGATAACAATACATGTACTTCATATGTACCTGTATTACTAAAACAACAACAAGGGGATTCTATTTTCATGTTAATTTTCTCCTTCCTCTTTTCTAAAATATTTTCTAAAATTTTCAACTGGATAATTAGATAAATTTATATCTATCTCATCATCCCAATCTATTTCAATTTCTTGTGCATTAAAAGGAATAAGACTACAATCTGTAGAATTCTCTATGTCATGCATAATTTCATTTATATTATTATATTTATCATTTGCATCTATAATATATAATTCTACTTTGTGTAATTTTGCCATATTTATTCTCCTTTTTAAATATTTATTATTACTTTCTCTTATTAATCTCAAAATTCAATCTACTCAATTTCTCTTTAAAAACATCCCTATTAACTTCTATATATTCCCCATCATCATAAGATTCCCAATTTAACCAAGCATCAAAATCTTTCTCAATATCATTAATTAATTCTTTTGCTAATTCCAATATATCTTTTTCAATCACATGAATATCTACTTTATTATCTTCTTTATCTATTATAATATAACTACGATAAAATGAAGATATTAGATGATAATCATATCCTTCTGCATCGAAGTAAACTACAGCAGGATTATTAGTTTGTAATGCATGAATAAATGCATCTAAACAATCATTAGGAACGTCAGTTAGGTAAGATGCACGTTCTGAAAAATTTTCAAAGTTTAAATATGTCCATCCGTGAATAGGTGTTGTAAACATAATTATTTATCCTTTCCATCTATTTTATACACAAGTATTAATTGCTAATTCTGCCATATTTCTTAATTCTTGTTCAGTTTGAATATCAGTTGTATTATCTGCTAATTCTAATAGTTTATTAGTTAATGCGGTTAAAAATTCATTATCAGCATACATATTAATTATTCTCCTTTTTATATTATATAATTACATTCTATTTTAATATTAATTATTAATTTCACCATAAAAACAATCAAAGCAAGGTGAAGTACAAAAAGTTAAACCTGCATATGGACATTTAAAATTTTTATAATAAGGACAATTTTCTGGCATTATAATATTTCTCCTTCTTGTGGAATAACATACCTTTTTTCTACTTTAGCGTAATATACATTTATATTATTTTCTTTTATTTCATTAATAAATTTCTCTATTTCATTTTCATTTGGATAGCAATCAAACCAATCACTACTCCATACACTATTTTCTGATTTTTTATAAATATTTTTACCAAAAACACAAATAATATATTCTTTTCTTAACATAATTATATTCTCCTTTATTATATTTTATCTTTATAATCCTTGAATTTCAATCTCATTTTTCTTAAATAAATCATTAACTGTATTACGATATGCAATTTTCCTTAGAGTATTAAAAGTATCTACAAGATAAATGTTATTACGTTTATACATCTCTTTTCTTCTACTAGAGCATTGTTTAACTGTTTCAATACCTTTGAATTCAAATTTACCTATTCCATTTTGTTTAATTGAATATTTTTCTAAGTCGATCTCTATTAACCCTATACGATTTGGCAATTTGTCTATAGGTATAGTTCCTATCGGAGCGATTATGTATGTGTATTCACATTGACAACAGAATCCATTTAGAAAATCTGAATATGATGTCTTTGCTTCGATTCCCATAATTTTGTATTTATCTACTGTATTTTCTCTTAAATTTAATAGATTACCTTTAATTCCTACTACATCAATGGTATTTTTAGTTGTTGCTTTGGAATTAAACCATTCATAATCTTTGAGATATTGTGAGTATTTTGAGAATTGGACTTCTGTAGCAATGCAATTGTAACCTTTAGAAAATAGTATGTATTTTGCTATCTGCTTAAGTTCATAATGCTCTTTACTTTCATTTTTATTGTAGTTTTCATTTATTAAAATTATCTATCACCTGCTTTATAATTATTTATAATTCCATTCCATAATCTATTTTTATTAATTCTAAATTTAATTCACATTTTGGACATGTTTTACAATTATTTAAATTTAAAATACATTCTCTATAACCATAACCTGTATCTTTAGAATTTTTACAAAATAAATTTCCATCATATTCTGCTAAAACATATTGTAAAATTTTTTTTAATTCATTTTCCATAATGATTACTCCTCTCTTTATAATTATTTGGTTTTAAATACATCATCCAATAATAACCTATTCCACAAATATGACATGCCTTATTTTTATTTAAACATATTTTACAATTTGCCATAATTTACTCCTTTCAATCACATAAATTTAAATATTCTTGAACCATATCACCAGATTGCAAAGTACAATAATGTCTTGTATTACATTCAGGACATATATAATATTGATAGAATAAACCTTCATTTTCATTTGATTCTTGTTCTGTTAATTTAATTAATGGTTCGCATATTAAACAATACATATATTTATTTCTCCTTCGTCTTATTCAATCATGTATTAAATCTTCTCCTCCCATAAAAACTCAATAACATCTCTTAATGCAAAATTTCTTTTCGCACATTTATCTACATCAAAAGCACGAAGTAACCATTGGTTTTCTGGATGGAATTCTGTGCTACCAAACCACATTTTATAAGGGATTACTTTTCTTATACTTGTTTCACCTTTCCAGTTTTTATATTTAAATTGTAGTGTTGGTGCAAATTCAGTAGACATAATTATAATTACTCCTTTATTTTAATACTATATATTATATTATACATTTTCCAACTCTAATATATACCCCTTTTGATTTTACTTGTGCAACAATACCTACCAATTTAACATAGTCTCCATTAGGTTTAATTCCATCTCTATTACAATTAGGTGAAGCAAAATAAGATTTATCAAGAAGTGTGCTATTTACTGGGGTTTTATAAAGGTAATAACATTTTCTTGCATATGTCCATTCTACTGTGTCACCTTGTTTTAAATCAACATTTGGATATGTGTTTTGTTTTACTATTAATATTTGGTGTTCTCCTTTTTATATTTTAATAAATCGTGTATTTTATCATAATATTGAAGTTCACAAACCCTTATTTTACAAGGGTTTATAGACTTGCAAATTTTATTTTATATTGAATTTTTTATATGTCAACTCAATTATATAGTTATTTTTTCTTTTATTAATTTTTTGTTAAACAATTTATGCATAAATCATTATCTTTATATGGTGCAGAATTACATATTGATGGAAATTGTTTGCCACAATCAGAACATGTATAAATTTCAATTTGTTCTTCCGTTTCTCTTTCAAATTCATCTATCAAACATTCTTCTTTTCCCCTGCCTACTTCTGTTTCAGCATATTTGCAAAAATAAAAATATGTAATTTTATCTTCACCATTTAATTCTTTATATTTGCATTGTTTATTATAACAATTCATAATTATTCTCCTTCACTCTGTATTGAAATAGGTTTTAATGCTTTAATAACTTTCTTATGTAACTTATTTGTCATTGTAGAAACTTGTGAATCAGTAGCAACATGAAACATGCACATGTTAATTGCTTTTCTGATTTGCTCAAAAGTGTCTGTATCTTTGCCCAATGTATAACCCTGTTTATTTGCTTGTTCTTCTAATGATTCATATAAAACTCCATAACTAAATCCTACTTTATTATCCATGATTTATTCTCCTTTTTATATTATATTTTATTTTTTAATATTCATTTTCTTCATATAGCCAATCCAAAAACCATTCTAATCTTTTATTTACAATACCGTTGACTTCACATAATTTTTCTCCATTATTATATTGAGCAATTATTTCCCCATTTTTAACAAATATTATTACTTCTCCATCTTGTAGAAATTGATCTTTTTCTTTTAAAATTTCTTGCAATCTTTCTTTCATAATAACCTACTCCTTTTACTCATCACAAATTAAACATTCTATTCTATTATATCTTACCTAAATAAGAATAATTAATTAAATATAATTTATTAGTATTTATATAATTAATATGGTGTTTAGATTGTAAATACTTAATAAATTTATCTTTTGCCTCGTCAACATTATTTGCTTCAGTTCTTACACAATGACTCATTACCCATTCTTGATCATAAATACAAACATATTCATCCATATACTTAATCTCCTTTCTTCATAAGTTTCATTTTATTAATATTATATTATTTATTATATATTTAGTTTTCCATATTATCAACCTCCCAAGATACATGTGATAATTTCTCTGCCATTTGTTCATCAAAATTAGAATTTTCACGATATGATTCTTCTAATGATTTAATAATTTCTTCATCTTTTTCTTTTGAATAGTTTTTAATTTTCATATTATTCTCCTTTATTTACCAGAATATTTTATACTATTTAAGGTTATAATTTTTATTAGAGGAATTGGTGAGAGAAGCAATAATATATGGTGTATAATAATATCCTTCGGAAGAGAATTTTATTAATTATATGTTATTACCAATTCCTTTAATACCATTACAAAAGTGTCGTTTTGTCATGATATTAATGTTCACAAACCCAATAAAATCAAGGTTTTTTAAAATGGATTTTTATTTAAACCTTTTCTTCATTTCACTACCTACTAATTCTCCTACAATATCTTTTAATCCATTCTTAATTTCTGTGTCAGACATAATATTAAATTGCTCTTTAACTTCTTTATATTGCTTGGTTCTTACATATTTTTTAGTTAAATCATCAACTAAACTATTTTTAACTTCTTCCTTGAAATCGGTATCCATAATATCTAACATCATTCTTTTAACTTCATCTTGTAACTTCTCTTTGAATGATTTTCCGTAATGTTCGTACCTATTATTCATAACTTCATTAATTAATTGTTTTGCTGCTTCGGTTATTATTGCTGATTCTATGTCACTAACATTATCATTATAATCTAATTCTACTGTGAAATTTAATTTCATATTTATTTTTAACCTCCTTATTATATTTATTTAATTCCCAATTCATTCCTTAATTTATCTCTTAAGTCAATCATTACTTGAGTGTTATAATCAAAACATTCTATTATATTGTCCATTACTATATCTAAATAAATATCTTCTTTTTGACATATGCCATTTTTATTATCTAAACAATCATTTAAGTTACATTTTACTAAAGTCATATATATTAATCTCCTTTATCTTTATTTTTTTGCTTTTTCTTAACCTTTTTAATCTCTAATGCAAGTTTACTATCACCTTCATCTCCATCTTTTTTATCTTTCTTTAACTTTTTATCACACCATTTTAATACTCCACAACAACCGACATAACCTTTTACAGTTTTATCTTTACATGTGCTTCTAAGAAACTCCATGTACATATCATAACCTTCTTTTGCTGTCCAATTCATTTTAACAATTTCGGTAATTAAATTTGGACAGTTGTTTTGATTTGTAGTATTTTCATCATTTATAATGTTTTCATCTTCACTATCATTATCTTCTATGTATTGTTTTTCTAATTCTATCTCTTCATCATCTTTATGTTTATCATCTATTAAATTATTTTTAGTTTTGCGTATGATATATTCCTTCTTTCTATGTAATTATTATATTTATATTCTATATTTATATTCTATACTTATTTTTATATTTTGTCAAGATATATTTTTTTATGTATTGAATCAAACCAAAATTTGATGTTGATATTTGATAAAATTTATCTACATATAGTATATATTTAGTTTATGTAATACTATATGTAGTATGTCATTTTATTATATTTCTTTTTGTTTATTTAAATTAATTAATATTATAATTATTCATTAAAGTAATAAATTCTTGTTTATCTTTTTTGCCACCAATAATTTCTGCAAGTTTATTTTTATTATTTTCAGATATACTTTTCCAATTTTTGCTTATAATATTTAATGCATATCCTATTTCTTCTTGTTTAAAAATGTTTGTATATTTATTACTTTTAAATTTATTATTTTTCATAATAATAATTTTCCTTTCTTAAATATTAAATATCGTGTTAAAAGCAATGTTTCATGCTTATTCTAATAATTAGTTATTAATACTTCTATTGTGTTATCTTTATTTTTATTTTTTGTTTGATAATTGCAATTCCCATATGTATGATTTAAATAATTTACTTTATATTTATTAGACCATTTTTTTAATATATCGTTTGATTTACCTTTATTCTCAAATACATTAGATAACCCAAATTTAATATTTTTATTATGTAAATTGTCCAATAAATTTAAAAGTTTATATTCTTCTATTTCATTCCACCCTTTAAATCCTCTTTTACCATCATTATAATTGCATAATGTTATTAAGTATGGTGGGTCACAATAAACAAAATCATTTTCTGTTAAATTATCTAAATTAATATTTATGTAATCATTAGATATAAATTTTATATTTTTATTTTTTATAACTGTTGCAAAATTTGTTAAATTACTTTTTATTTTAGTATTATATTCACTTCTATTTTCTCCAAATGATTAATTAAATTCTTGTTTATTATTAAATCTAACTTGATGATTAAATGAAAAACAAATTAATATAAAAAAATCTAAGATAAATTTATTTTGATTATATATTTCTCTTAATTTAATATATCCTTCTTTATTTGTTTTCGTTAGATTAAATTCATTTATTCTTTTATTTATATATTGAATTATTTTATCTATATTATTATTCTTTAAATACTCATATAATTCAATAACATAATAAATTATATCATTACAAATAATTTCATTTGCTTCTACATTTACACCTACATCACACCCTCCACTAAATAAATCAATAAACTTATTTATTTCCCCAGGGAAATAAGGTAATATTTGTGGAAGTAATTTAAACTTTCCACCTGTATAATTTAAAGGACTTTTTATTAAGTTTTCTTTGATAAATTCTATAGTGTCTCTTCCTCCTAACTATTATATTTAATATTTGTATGATTTTTAAATATCATGATCAAACCTCGATTTGGTGCTGATTTTAAACTATATGTAGTATGTTTATGATTTGTTAGATACTATATGTGGTAGGTAAAATTTTATTTTGGGAAGAGATTGTTGTGTTTAGAATTTAGTATGAATATTTATGAATATTTTATCTCTTCCCCTTGGTTATTATTATTATAATTGTTTTCAGTTTGATTGTCAATATTTATTTTTATATTTTGTTAAAAACTTTAAACACTCTCATTTTTATTAACATATCTTTTAAATGTGTTTTTCTAGTTAAATTTGCTCTCTTTTTTAATGCACGTTTAATAGTTTCTGGTTCTCCTAAATGATAACATCTATGTTCTGCTCTAGTTTGACCAACATAAATTAAATTAGCATTTAATATAAATGTATGTGCTCTAGGAGTGATTAGAATAATATTTTTACATGCCCCTCCTTGTGCCTTATATGTGGAAATACTATATGCCAAATTTAAATCTAATGCAGATTCATGATTGTATACAATTTTTAAATTATCATATTGAACAACTATATAATATTTATCTACTAAAATTATTTTACCAATATCACCATTACTAATAAATGTTGTTGGATTATTTTCATCGAAAATATCATAACTTTCAGGATTATAAATAATGGATTTATAATTATTTTTTGTTTGAATAACTATATCGTCTAAATAATAAGTTATATCTCCAGATTTTAATTTAATATCACTACCATAATTTTTATTTGCTATTTTTTGAATCATTTCATTTATTTTTATTGTTCCATATTCTCTAATATTGTATGAAGAAAGTATTAAAATATCTTCAGATATTACTCCACTATTCATTAATTTAGTATATAAATTTTTAACAGTAGATAATATTTTTTCTTGTTGCATCGGCATATAAATATAACCTTTATCTTCACCAAAAATACTAGTGTTTTTAGTATCTTCTATCCAATTTTCTCCTAATCTTGTTTTTGTA
>Ga0209319_1001346_pt1 | contig 20653 bp, 7 predicted proteins | sample RifGroE2_FD_184000 | JGI IMG/M metagenome (GOLD analysis project Ga0209319, IMG submission 184000) | Groundwater microbial communities from Rifle, Colorado - Groundwater E2 (SPAdes) (version 2) | ecosystem: Environmental > Aquatic > Deep subsurface > Groundwater | place: Rifle, Colorado, United...
TATAGTTCAAATTGGAAATAATACACCGATAGAATTTGAACTATAAGTATTTTTGGTATTGACTTTTAGTTTTATGTAGAATATATATAATTATGAAAATATTAATATATATTACAGAGCATGAAAAGTTTTATTTTCCCTTTTCCACAAACATAACAAACTGTTCTATCAACAAAAGGCAATAAAGAAATAGATGGTAAAACGTCATTTAGTTTTTCATCAGCTTCAGCAATCAATTCACGACATAATGCAACAAGCTTTTTTCTGAAACGATTTATCATAAAACTGCATTTTTACAAACATCTTAGGTACAATATGCAAGATAAACTTCGGAACAAACAACAATGCCGGAATCTTCATCTCTTTTTCAATATTATCATCTTTTCTATCACGATGACTAAAAATCACATAATCCCCATCATAACTTTTAATCCTCTTGTTAGAAATACCGACTTTATGGATATGTCGAGACAGGTATTTTAGCACGTGTCCGACACCAACAAGTGGTCTTTTTAAATAAACAACCTAATCCTTTTTTGATGCACTGCTACAAACATTAATAAAAGCTTTTTTTTCAATTTATATTAGATTGTTTTTTAATGCTTTATTCAAGTAAAAAAAAATTTACCCCTGAAAACTCGTGATAATTTCTTTACGGATAACAAATAGTGATCGTTTTTCGCACTCATTCATTTAGATTTATCATCACTCAAACCACCGCCAGCAATAACCCAATGAATATGCGGATGAAAATTAAATTTCTGATCCCACGTGTGCAAAATAGTAATATGCCCAATATTCATTTTAAGATTTCTTTTTGTTACCCGTTGTGAAATCAGATATTACTCTTCTGCAACTGCATCGGTTAATTCAGAGTGTAATGGGCTGGACTAATAGCCATTTGTATCAGTTTATTGTTGATAACATTTTTTATAGTGCCACTGAGTTTGATGATGATTATTCTGAATCAAAAGATTATACCAACGTTAAACTTAGTAAAATAGTAAATAAAGAAGAATAAAAGTTTATTTATGAATATGATTTTAGGGATAGTTGGATTCACGAGATAAAAGTTGAAGAAATAATGTCTATTGATAAGGAATTATATAAACCACAATGTCTTGAAGGTCAAAAAGTCTGCCCCCCCCGGAAGATTGTGGCAGTATTCCAGGATATTATAATATTTTGGAAGCTTTTTAAAATAAAAATAACCCTGAACATGAAGAACTATTTGAATGGCTTGGTAATTATAATCCTGAATTTTTCAATATATCAGCTGTTAATAAATTATTGCAAAAAAAGAAACTTCGGATGCATTACTCTAAGTTTAGAACAATTCCTTAGCGCCGGTTTTGTCGGGATTGTGGGCGAGACCCCTATAATGAGATTATTCTGAATTTTTTAAATAAGGTATTCTTGCAAGAATCAATAGTTTTGTGACCTACTTCACATACATAACAAAAAACTTTTGTTATGTATGTGATGAGGATGCCGCAATATGAATAATTATATTAAAATAATAAAACTAGGAATTCCGGTTGTTTTAACTTTTCTTTCATACCACATACTTGGTATTACCGATATTTTAATGATTGGTAAGCTCGGGAGAGATGCTATCGCAGCAGTTGGCATCGCACTTTCGGTTTACTACCTTTATACCGGACCCGTGGAAGCATTTTTCAATTCTGCTACAATCTTGATGTCTCATGCCTTTGGTCGGAATAACAACGATTTGTTAAGAAAATATTTTTTTCATGAAATTACATTTGCATTAATAGGAGCGTCAATAGGGGTTGTATTCGTTTTTCCTTTATTACTTAGTCTTAATTTATATACCGACAATAAAGAAATTGTAAAGACCGCAGGAGTCTATTTGATAATTTCAGTTTTATCGCTTTTCCCGTATTTAATAACGGTAGTGATAAATCGATTTTTCATGTCAATACAAAAAAACAGAAGTGTTGCTATCATTTCATACATAACCGTAATTTTAAATATTACATTAAATTATGTATTTATTTTTGGGAAATTTGGTATACCATCTTACGGAGTTGCCGGAGCTGCTATTGCAACAATTATTTCAAGATTTGTGCAGTTGTTTTTTAATATTATTCTTCTTGTTCGTGAGTTTAAAAAAAGAGACCTGTCATTAAAGTTTCCTGCTTTAGAACATTCAATATTTAAGTTGATATTAAAAAAAGGAATACCTTTAGCACAGACAAGTTTGGTAGAATTTGGGAGCTGGACTATTTTTACGGGTATGATAAGTCGTCTTGGTACAACGTCTATGGCTGCCCATGAAATTGCATTAAAAATAAAAGATGTTGGTTATTTGTTTATATGGGCATTTGGTGTAGTTACAACGACGTTGGTAGGGGAAGCATGTGGTAAAGGGGAATATGAAGTAGGTATTCAAATTTGCAGAAAAATAGCAAAACTAACTGTAGGGTTTATGTTGTTTTTTGGAGCATTACTTTTTATGTTCCCAGAGATATTTATAAGGCTTTTTACATCGGATGTTACTGTTGTTGCTACAGGAAAATCAATTCTTCGGGTTATTGCATTTTATCAGATAAGCGATGCAATTTTTATAACATATAGAAGTGGTTTAATTGGAATGGGAGAAACAAAATTTGTGAGAAATATAATCTTAACCGGGGGGTGGTTTATAATGATTCCCGTAGCATTTTTATTAACTAATATTATAAAAGTCGGTGTCAGCGGAGCCTGGATTGGTCTTGTTATATATGTTGTTATTGCTGCAATTATATGTAGAATTAAATTTATTAACATAGTCTGGGCAAGTAATGAACAAGTTTAGTGAAAGCTATTTATTTTAGGTTTTTATAAAAATATTAAAAAGGTGATTGTTCTATGGTTTTTACAAATGGAATTAAATATAAAGTTATTTTAACTCATGCCTCGAAAATTGTATTAAAGATGAAAAATGATGTCGATACCTATGTGTTTCAACCAAGTGTTATGCAAAAAAAGAATATGATTTTAACATTTTTTGAAAATAATAATTGTACTATAGATTTGAATTTATCGGATAAATTATCACTTATTACAATAACATTTTATATTAATTCAATAAAAACAGGCGCGTTAATTAATAAATCAAATGCAAGTATAAGAATAAGTAGTGGTTATGTCATTGAGTCACAGGTGTATTTTAGTGTTGATAATATAGGCGGTAAATTATATTTAGGTCGGATTGAGCTTGAGCTTTATAACGATAATTTTCGAATATTACGAGAATATTTAAAAGAAAATACTCCGAATAAAAAAATTGAATTATAATGTTTATAGCGGAGTATTAATATGAATGATTTCTTTTGTTTATACAAAGCTGAGAAAACAATCGGTAAGGAAGGTCATTTCTCAATAGAAAGGGGTACGATTAATGGTATTCGAATAATTGTAAGAAGAGCCCCCTTGACAACTCAAAATATTAAATATGCTGAAAATAATTTATTATATTGTACCTTACTTAAATCGTCATTTACTCCTGATTCATGTGAAATAATAAAATCAAACAGTGAAATATTTATTGTTTATTCTGATATAGAAGGGATTCTTTTAAAGGATTATATTTTAAATAAGACTATTGATGACGAAGTGATTGGAGATCTTTTTCTGAAATTAACATCATTTTTAGAGTTATTGCAAAGTTTTGATGTTATTCATTCTGGATTAAACCCTAATTGCATAATGATTGATTCAGTTCAAAACATAAAAATCATCTCATTTGATTTTTGTTCTCAAATAAATGATTTTGTAAGTATTTCTGATTATAGATCTATCGAAGAAGTGGTCTATTTTGCACCGGAACAAATTCATGTTTTTAATAGATATATAACTTATCTTACAGATATATATGGAATAGGAGGGGTTTTTTATTATATACTTACAGGAATTTCCCCATGTGCAGCAGACAGGCTAATTGATTTGATTTATGAAATACTTCGGAATGAAATAATTGCACCTTATGATATTGATACATCTGTTAATCAATATTACTCAGCAATTGTAATGAAAATGCTTTCAAAAGAACCAGATTGCCGGTATCGTGATGTAAAAAAATTAAAGAATGATATTATATCGGCAGTTATAGGAGGTTCTGAGGTTCCTTTTCATTTTCAGGGAGGCGGTTTTTCTAAACTTCTTTTCACCGGGAAATTATACTGTCGCGAGACAGAGGTAAAAGTTCTATATACAGCTTTTAACAGAGTTCAGGAAACAAATCGTTCAGAAATGATGATAGTAAATGGGGATTCAGGTGTCGGAAAAACAGCTCTTATTGAAGAGTTTCGTGAATTTGCATTTATTAAAAAGGCTTTTTATATTTATGGTGAATGTGATGAGTATTCAGGAAAATTAAAGCCTTATGGTAGTATTATAGGGTTAATTAGAAAGCTTTATTATGAAATAATTAATATGGATAGTGATGAAAAGAGAATTGTTATCAATAAGATTAAACATACTATTATGGGAAACGGGCGGATATTACTTGATTTTGTACCTGAGTTTGAAGAATTAATAGGGCAACAACCTATACTGAGTCAATTACCGCCGGAAGAAAATAGAAACCGGTTAGACTTTTTTATAGATAGTTTTTTTAATATATTTTCTAATGATCAATATTCTCTTGTAGTGTTTATTGATGATGCCCAGTGGATCGATAATGATTCGATCCACTTATTGAAAATTATATGCGGATATTCGTTTAATAAAAAATTATTTATCATCATGTCAATTAGAAATCTTGATTTTGAAAGAAGAAGACAAATTAATTCTTTTATTGAGGAAATTAATACCTATAAACTTGGAATTATAGTTAATCAAATGAATCTTATGCCGCTGAATTATCAAGCAGTTGAATTAATTATAAATGATCTTTTATCATTTGAGAATCAGGATGTTAATAAAGATTTAATTCAATATATATACAATAATACAGATGGAAATCCTTTTTATATTTTACAATTATTAAAATACTATCAGGAGAATGGAACAATATTTAAATCGGGAATAGTACATGATGATTTTAATTTAATTAATGGGCTTAATGGTTTATACAAATTGTTTATGCTTTGTTATGAGAAATTGTCAATTAACGCACGCTATGTAATTGACTGTGCCGCATGTTTTTTTTGTAATTATATAAAAGAAGATCTGCTTAGTAAAGTGTCGGGAATTGCTCTTGTTTCGGTTATTAAAGAGCTTTCATTTTCAGGATTAATCTTTTTTGATGGACATTTAAAGGTATATTTTTTTCAGAGCGGATTTGTTAGAGATTATTTTCATACAAGATTAACTAAAGAGAGTCAATCTAATATTCATAAAAAAATAGCATCATTTACAATGATTAAGGAAATGAATGATATTTTAATTAAAATAAAGCATATATTATTTTTTAAAGATCAAATAGAAAAGGTTGAAATGCCTTTATATGCAAATTACTTAACGACAGGTGCTTTTTTGGAAATGCAAGTTGGAGAATATGATAATGCATATTTATATTATAAAACGGCTTTGCAGTTGTATGTTAAAAGCGAAGATTTTAAGAATGCATCAATTATTACAATTAAAATAGCAATACTTGAATATTTTAAAGGGAATTTTCAAAAAGTAAATGATTTGTTAAAAATAGCTATTGGATATGAAGAGTCGTCCCCATTTGATAAAGATGGGATTGTACTTAATATAAAGATACTTTACGATAATAAACAGTATGATAAAGCCATTTTGCAGGCAGAAAAGTATTTAATTAGTTCCGGGGTTGATGTTAATATAGATTATCAAGAAAAAAGCAGAGAAATTAATAATTTTATAAATTCTGATGCTAATGGATTTATTAGAAATCTACCGGAGACATTCGAACCTGATGTACTTAAAAACATGGAAATCATGGCATTAATGATATTCATGGCTTCATCGGAGAATAATGCTGATTTTAATAAATTTGTTATTCTTCTATCTTTATATACAATCTATTCTGGAATAACTATTTTTGGGTGCGTGGGTTTATTGTTGTATGCTTTAATTTTGATTGATGAGGGGAAAATTGAAGATGGTAAAAATATAATTGAAAGAATAATTAAGTTTAATAAGAATATTGATAATAACATAATTAAAGATTTTATTATTATAATGGATAGATTCTTACATTCAGATAAAGATAAAAAAAGTAATGGTTTTGATTTTTGTGAAATAGCATTTCCTACATCGATCATAGATGGTTTTTTGTTGAAATATATACTGCAAATCCGGGTATTGACATATACTATGAATCTAAAAAATATTGAAATATTTCTTAATAAAAACTGTTTACTTTTTTCTAACAATGAAAATTATACTTGGCTTAAAGATCAAGTGAATTGTTTTTCGACATTACGGGATTTAATTAATGATGGAAAACAGATTAAACTTTCTTATTCAAGTTCATTAGTTTTGCTTTTGTATTCATTAATACACGCTTATCATTTTGATGACCCTGTTGAGGCGATTCAAATTCTTGATATTTATAAAAATAAAAAGAAAAATAGTATTGAGGATTTATTGTTAAAAGACGAATTTGACTTTTACAGGGCAATGATATTTTCACGTTTATATTCTGGAGCGACTCAATTTGATAAAAAATATTATCTTGAGGAAATTGATAATTTATATAATAATTTGAAGAATAAAAAATTTATAGAAAATAACATCGTGATGATAAAAATACATATACTTAAACATCATTTATCAAAATTACATAATGACTTTAAGACAGCTTCTATAATTCTTGAAGAAATAATCGATTTAAGTCGAGTGAATAAATTGACCTATTATGAGGCTCTTGGAAATTCTTTAGCTGGTGATTTTTATAAAACGGTCGGGAAAGACATATTTTCTAATGAATATTATGAAAAATCTAATTATTTGTATTCTTTAGTAGGAATTTGGCAAAAAAATATAAAGAAAGCAACAACTGAAGGTGAATTACTGCAACAGATTCATGTAGGATCAATACTTGATTATTTACAGAATTTTAAAGTTAGTAATCATGAGTTCAGGGTAATAAAATTTATTGAAGAGGGGAAAAGTAATAAGGAAATAGCTAGTTTACTGTTTATTTCTGAATCTACTGTGAAAAAACATATATCAAATATATTTAAAAAATTAGATATAAAAAATAGATATGAATTAATAAATTTTTATAAACAGATAGGAGAAAACGGAGTGGTTAATACATCTAAAGATGTATTGTAATGAAATTGATAACGAGTGATTGTATACTAAAGTATAATTGAGAATTAAATTTACATACTTTACAATTTATTTATGTTTAAATAAAGGGGTGAATTATGATAAAACTTGAAGGGTTCGATTTAAAAGACGAGTTATACAATGGTGCATCGACAATAATTTACAGGGCTATTGACATAAGGAATAGCAAAAATGTTGTTGTTAAGGTTTTAAAATCAGAGTATCCGACACCTGATGAGATTAAGAAGTTTTCTTATGAATATGAGATTGCGAAAAAATTGGATATTGAGGGTGTTATAAAGAACTATGAGATGATTGAATATAAAAATACCAGAGCGATAATTATGGAAGATTGCGACGGTATTTCAATGGATAAAATGGCAGGAGGAAGTGTCGGGAAAAAGATAGGGGTAAAAAATTTCTTGATATTTGCTGTAAAGATAATTGATATTTTAGGGAAAGTTCATGCTAATAAGATTATACATAAGGATATAAAACCTCATAATATTCTTATTAATACAGGAACTGGTGATATTCGGCTTATAGATTTTAGTATTTCAAGCCAACTTTCAAAAGAGCAACAGGAGTTAAAGGCTCCGGAAGATCTTGAAGGGACGTTGTCGTATATTTCACCGGAGCAGACAGGTCGAATGAATCGGTCTGTAGATTATAGATCGGATTTTTATTCACTCGGAGTGACATTTTATGAGCTAATAACAGGGAAATTACCGTTTGAAGGTAATGACCCGATGGAGTTAGTTCATAGTCATATAGCAAAAACGCCGGTAAGGCCTGATATAGTGAGTAATGAAATACCGGTGGTAATTTCTGATATTATTATGAAAATGATGAGTAAGCAAGCGGAAGAAAGGTATCAAAGTGCTTACGGACTAAAAAAAGATCTTGAGAAAAGTTATAAATTATTGAAAGAAACAGGTTCAATTGAACCGTTTGAAATTGGGGTTAATGATATATCGGATAGATTTCAAATACCTGAAAAACTGTATGGAAGGGAAAACGAGATGAATGTACTCATGTCAAAATTTGATTCTGCTTCAAATGGGAAAAAAGAGGTTATGCTGTTTACAGGTAGCCCCGGTATTGGTAAATCGGCGATTATTAATGAAATGCATAAGCCTGTAACAGCAGGGGGTGGTTTTTTTATTGAGGGCAAATTCGATCAATTAAAAAGAAATATTCCTTATAGTGCAATTATTGAAGCATTTCAGTCAATGATAAGACAGTTAATTACAGAAAGTGATGATAAAATTGCTATATGGAAAGAAAAAATATTGAAAGCAACAGGCAATAATGTACAGGTAATTATTCAGATGATACCGGAACTAGAAATGATAACCGGAGAACAGCCGGAAATACAACCACTGCCTCCAGCTGAATCTCAGAACAGATTTAATATGGTATTTCAAAATTTCACGAGAGCTTTAGCTGATAAATCTCATCCTTTGGTTTTATTTATCGATGACTGTCAATGGGCTGATAGTGCAAGTTTAAATTTGATATATGCAATTTTAACCGATATTGAACTTGGTTATTTCATGTTTATAGGTTCTTACCGAGATAGTGATGTAAATACTTCTCACCAATTATATAGCACAATCGAAAAGATAAAAAAAGAGGGTGTTAATATTGAGTCGATTAAAATTGATTCGTTACAGAAAGATGCAATTAACATGCTTTTATCTGAAACATTAATAGCCTCTGCTGATAAAACTGCCCCGTTAGCTGATATTGTTATGTCAAAAAGTGGAGGAAATCCATTTTTTATAAATGAATTTGTACGAACACTTCATGATCAGGGCTTTATTCATTTTAATGAAGGATGGAAATGGGATTTAAAAGGAATACAATCTGCCGGTATAACTGATAATGTTGTTGAATTAATGACAAAGAAGATTAAAAAATTACCGGTAGAAACGATGAAGATTCTTAAAACCGCATCATGTATCGGAAATTCTTTTGAGTTACCGTTTTTATCTCAAGTGACAGGACAATCAGAAGATAGTATATTTAATATGTTAAAAGAAGCAGTAAATGAAGGAATGATTATAAAAATTGACCGAATATTCAAATTTATTCATGATCGTGTCAGAGAAGCTGCATATGGTTTATCTGATGAAAAAGGGAAAACTGATCTTCATTACAGAATAGCACAAGAATTATTAAAAAATTATTCAGCGGATAAGTCAACGGAAGAAGAATTATTTACTTTAGTTGGACATCTAAATAAAGCAGTGGCTATTTTAAATGCTGATGAGAAAAAAAATCTTTTGTTGTTAAACCTTGATGCTGGGAAAAGAGCAAAAGCAAATGCAGCGTTTGAAGCCGCTGCAGAATATTTGCGTGTTGGGTCACTTTTGCTTACTGCGGATTCATGGAAAAGTGATTATGAAAATACCCTTGATCTTTATATGCAGTTTTCTGAAGCAGAATATCTTTCTCTTCATTATGAAAATGCTGAAAAATTATTTGCTTATATTATAGAAAATGCAACCGGTCTTTTAGAAAAATTAAAAATTTACCAGATAATGATAATGTATTTTGAAACACTTATGAAATTTGAAGATGCCGTAAATCTTATGATTAAAGTAAGTAATATTGCTGGGATACCATTTCCTGAAATATCAGCAATAACTCAAGATATGGTAATGGTTGAAATGAATAAGTTTCATAAAAACTTAAATGGAAGATCTGTTGGTCAACTTATTGAACTGTCATTTATAAATGATCTTACTAAAGCAGAAGTGCTTTCTGCAATGGCTAATTGTATTGTTCCTATCTGGATGAATGCAAATCAGGCTGGTTTGCCATTTCTGATATTAACAATGGTAAATATTAGTATAGAATATGGACTCTATCCACCTTCTGCAGTAGCATTTATATTTTTAGGAATTATATTAAGTTCAGGTTTCGGTCAGTTTGATTTGGCTACTGAACTTGGTGAACTTGGTATGGCTATTCAGGAGAAATTGAATTATAAATTTTTAAAGCCAATGATGTATTTTATGAATTATGTAATGCTTGAATACTGGAAAAAGCCATTGCGTAATGCATTACCAAAACTGATAGAAGCATATCAGGATGGAATGGAAACAGGAAATGTCCAATGGGGTTCATATGGAATAGCACATTATGCAATGAGAAATATATGGGTTGGAAATAATCTTAATGATATTAAGATTATTTATGATGACTATTATTCGACAATACAGAAATTAAAACAGCTTGATACTATGGAGTTTTACAAAATACCACGTGAAATGGTAGAAACACTTTTAGGTAATAATAAGGAATCAACACTTCTTGTAGGAGAATTCTTTGATGAAACTACTGCAATAGGATTTTATTTGGAAAATAAATATTATGCAGCAGTTGCGTTATATCATGTTTGCAAAATAATCACCGTATCTGTAATGGATAACTTTGATATTGCAAATGCTATCGCAAAAAGTGGAGAACAGATTGTTTCGGCTGCGAATTTTGGACAACCACAAGTTACTGTTTTTAAAATGTTTTCGGCACTATCATATTTGCAAATTTCTTGTAATGTTATTGAAACGATTCCAGATACAATTTTGCTTGCTCAGTTTGATACGCTTTTGACTTTATGTAGTGTTATTGAGCAGGATGTTTTAAAATCTATCTATACAAAAGATGGTGAAATGTACCTTGTAAATACCGGTGAATCTGATGAAATGAAAGTAGCTGCTGGTAAAATATTACAGAAAGCAGGTTATTTTAAAAATATATATATTGAGAAAGCTCAGATAATTATTGATCAGGTAAAAATATGGGCAGAGAATTCGGAAGAAAATTTCGGTGTTTTTGATTTTTTATTATCAGCAGAATTATCAAGAGTCAATAATGATATTGAGAATGCAATGAGTTATTATGATAAGGCAATATCAATTGCGAGTAAATATAAATACTTACAATATGAAGCCATTGCGAATGAATGTGCTGCAAAATATTACCTGTCAAAAGGGTTAAAGAAGATAGCCGGAGCGTACATGGTTGAAGCACGATACTGTTATGAGAAGTGGGGCGCAAAAGCGAAAGTCGATCAGCTTAATGAGAAATACTCTGAACTTTTACAAGGTATGGGTCATGCCACAACAGATACCGGTTCACTCTCGTCAATAACGGCATCGACATCGGGCAGGACGACTTCAAGATCAGGCGGTACAGGATCATTGGATATGGGAACTGTAATGAAGGCAAGTCAGACATTGGCAGGTGAGATTGAAATGTCGCGACTTCTTGATAGAATGATGAGAATTTTAACCGAGAATGCAGGAGCACAGAAGGGAGCCCTTCTTTTAATGAGTGAAAAAGGTGAAATGACAATAGAAGCTGAATCATTTGATGATCGTGATACTATAGATGTTTTAAAATCAATAGCACTTGATACAGTGAAGACACTATCTCAAGCGATAGTGAGATATGTAGCACGAACGAAAGAAGCAGTAGTATTAAATGATGCTTCAACTGAAGGAACATTTACCAAAGATGATTATGTAGTGAATAAAAAGCCAAAATCAGTACTCTGTGTACCTGTAATCAATCAGGGAAAACTTATCGGAGTATTGTATATGGAAAATAATCTGTCAGCCGGAGCGTTTACGCCGGCACGAGTAGAAACATTGAAAGTTCTTTCGGCACAGGCAGCGATATCAATTGAAAATGCCCGACTGATACTTGAAATGGAGGATAAGGCCAGACTTCAGCAGGAAATGGAAATAGCAGAACATATTCAAACTTCATTATGCCCTCCGGCACCAGAACATAATGAACTTGAAATCGCAGCGGTAATGCGTCCGGCTGAAGAAGTTGGTGGTGATTATTATGATGTAGTGAATGACAGAAATGGAGATCTATGGATAGCAATCGGAGATGTATCCGGGCATGGGGTTACACCGGGATTAATAATGATGATGGCACAAACATCTTTTAATACAGCCCTTGATCAGTCAACGAGTATAACACCAGCGGATGCGATTGTGTGTGTCAATGAGATTTTAACAGAGAATGTACGAATGAAACTGAAAGAAGGTCATTTTATGACAATGAGCTTTCTAAAATATCAAGGGAAAGGGAAGTTCTTGTATGCAGGAGCACATCTTGATATCTTGGTGTATCGAGCAGCAACAGGGAAGTGTGAAGAGTATAAAACAGACGGTCTTTTTCTGGCATTGAAGAAAAATATACGATCAGTAACATTTGACAAAGAGATAGAGTTATCATCTGAAGATGTAATGGTAGTGTATACCGATGGGGTAATAGAGTCAAGAAAAGCAGGAAATCGATCAGAATTATGGGATTCAGAAAATTTGATAAAAGTGATCGAATCGAATGGCAAAAGAAGTTGTGAAGAAATAAAGAATGCAATAGTAAAAGGAGCACTTGACTGGTGCGACGGAATACCGGATGACGACATAACAGTTGTTGTGGTAAAAATGAAGTAATAATATTGTATATACATGCAGCCCCACTTTATACCCGTATTCGGGGCTGCTCTTTTATGTATGAATTAATAATACAATGCTATTATCTTTATATAACTATTGCATTTTCTGATTATTGGAAATTAAAGCCAGTGAATGGAATAATATATAGGGATAGTATGAAAATGAGATTTTCTAGTTATAAAATTGTAGAAGAATTGTATTCATCGAATGAATTCTCACTTTATCGAGTGGTTTGTGAAAAAGATAATGTAAAGGTTTTAATAAAGAAAATAAAAGATACACCTTTAAATAGAACATTAATTCAAAATGAGATTAAATTATTAAAAGAGGTAGAGCTTAAAAGTTCAGTTTTTATTAAAGAATATTTCTATGAATATGACAGTATTTTTTGCGTTCTTGAAGATAATAACTACACAACTTTGAGAAAGTATTTAATGAATAATAAACCGGATTTGAATTCAATAATAAATATTATTTTAGGAATAATAAGTGCTTTAGAAGAGTTGTTCATTAATGGAATAATTCACAGGGGTATTAATCTTGATTCTATTTTTATGTATAATAAAATGAATATTAAAATTTCGAATTTTTTATTTTCATCAAATACACCAAATTATTATATTAATACATTACATGATCTATCAGACTACTTATTTATTTCTCCCGAACAATCAGGATTCTTTAATAGATCGGTAACATATTTATCAGATATTTATTCTCTGGGGCTTATTTTTTATTACATGGTTACAGGAATGATTCCCTATGAAGATGACGATAAAAACAGCATTTTAAAAGATAAACTAAAAAGTAATTTTATTGCACCATCGGAACTTGATGATAAAATCCCGTGTGTAATATCAAAAATAATCATGAAAATGCTTGAAAAAGAACCTGATAAAAGGTATCGAAATATAAGCAATATTAAAAAAGATCTTATTCACTCTTTACTTAATTCCAATGAAAGAACTTATGAAGTAGGGCTGAATGATAATTTCAGTACATTATTTATACCTGAAAAAATTTATGGAAGAGAGAATGAAAAGAAAATTATCGCTGATATGTTTAATAATGTGTTAGAAAAGAAACAGTTAAATATTCTTATAATTCAGGGTGAGTCAGGAATCGGAAAAACTGTTTTAATTGATGAAATGAAAGAATATGCCTATATCAATAACGGATTATATATAAAAATTAAATGTGATCAGTTCATAAATCGATCTAAACCGTTTTATACCATATCCCATATTTTTTTAAGATTTTTTGATAAAATTAAAAAGTTAAATAATTCGGAACAGATAAAAATTATCGAACAATTAAAATCAGTTATTTCAATAAATGGAAAGATATTAACGGATATAGTTCCTGAATATGAAGAATTAATAGGTAAACAACCTGTTTTAACAATATTAAGTTCAAATGAAAATAAAACAAGATTTAATATGGTAATTGAGAATTTATTTGAATATTTTATATCAATCAACGAGAATTTGCTGATTTTCATTGATGACATTCAGTGGATTGATCTTGATTCTTTTAACATATTTAACAACATCGGGATATTTTCCTTTAATAAGAGTATATTTTTTATATTTTCATATAACAATTATTATATTGATGAGCTTGGTTTTTTAAAAAATATGATATTTGATTTTGAACATACAAAAACAGGTGCTTTAGTAAATGAAATCGAAGTTGTTGGATTAAAAGAAGTTGATATACAAAATATGTTATTTGATATTTTTAATATTAAACAAAATAAATCATCTGATGAGATTGAAAATATTAAATCACTTGCTTATCAGATTTACAAAAGTACAAAAGGCAATCCTTTTTTATCAAAAGAAATGTTGAAACTTATGTATGATAAAGGAGGAGTATCATACATAAATACCAGTAAGTTTGAAGATTCAATACAGTGTGTTAATGGTATTGAGTCATTAATGAATGTCGTAGTTGATAATATGATGTCATTACCGGAAAATCTAATTATGATAATTAAATATTGTTCCTGTTTTGAGAATGGTTTTTTTATAGAGGATATTAAGAAAATAACAGATATAGAAGAATTTGAATTACAATCATTAGTTGATAATCTTTTAAATCTTCATATTATTACCTATGACATTCAATTGAGTAAATATAAGATCACCAATTTACTTATTAAAGAAAGAATACAAAAATTATTCAGTTCTGATGATTTCCAAGAAATTAATTATAAAATATATAAAACTATCGAGAGTAAAAATGATGATGAAAATCTTGTAAAAACAAATTATATGCTTAAATGTAGAGAGCTTATTAAAAACCAGGAAGATAAATCTGAAATAATACATTTTATTTTAAAATCTGCAGAAACGTATAAAAATATGAATCAATTCCAAATGGCTTCTGAATGTTATAAATTTGCTTTAAATATTATGTATAATGGTAATCTTGATGAAAATATAATTAGTATGTATATTGAAATTATTAAAATCGAGTTTTATTCTAAAAAATTTATTCGAACTGACGATTATCTTTTATTAATTAATAATTTTTTTAACAATCAATTAACACATAATGCAACTGCTTTAACTCTTTTAAATCTCACCAGAAAAATGGATTATTCTGGTGTTGCTACGATTGTACAAAATATTTTTGGCAAAGAATTAGTAATAAGTGACATGGAGGTAATAAAGATCTTTTACAGTAGATCATCAGATGATTTTGATAGATTACCCGGGTGTACTGAATCTGAAATTATTGATAAAATTGAGACTTTAAATGCTTCTTTGTTTTCTTTTGCAGAATATAATCATTTATTATTTTATAATTCACTCAAAAAAATCGTTTATTTAAGTCTTTTTTATGGCGTTACTCAATATTCTTTTTTTGCCTTTTATATTTTTAATTTATATTTTGCATATCAATTAAATGATACTATAAATGAGGTTACAAAAGAAAAAATTGCAGCTTTTCAAGAAAAATTATTAAATATTATTTCTAATAATTTAGAAAGTGAAAAAAAATTAATTGATTATTATACAAATAATATTGATTTTAATTATTATAACAATTTTCATCTTATAATCTATGATATTTTTAGTATGATTTTTAAACCAGGTTTTACTACTGCTTACGCTATAGAGCTATGTACTTATTTGTCTTCATCTATCGATTGTAAAAATAATAATTTTAAACAATTGGAAATTCTGCAAGCATTTATGTTAAAATTATCAGGATTTAGAAATGAAGATTATATAAAGAGTTCATGTAGTTTTAGTTACTTCTTTGATTTTGTTCATCATTATTTCACCGATGAACTGATTTTTGAACAATTTTCGTACAAGCAGTTAAATATAAAGTGGGATAATTGTATTGATAGTTTATTATTAAGAAAGCAGTATAATTTTTTTAAGATTCTTGTTCTTTGTAAAATATTTAATGGGGCAGGTGGCGTAGAAAAAAAGTCTATATATTGTGAAATAAAAGAAATATCTAAATGGTTTAATGAATATGCAGATACTTGGGGTGAAATAGAATCTAATATAATGAAAATTATTATTGATGGTGAATTGGCTCGAATCGATAATAATTATTACACTGCAATTTTATTGTATGAAAAAGCAATAGATTTATCTCATAGATCGGATCTTATTCTATTAGAGGCAATTTCACAAAATATAGCGGGAATATTTTATCAAAGAATTGCTAAACCAATTCTTGCCAAAGAACACCATGATAAATCGGCTGTTCTTTTTTATAGAATGGGAATCAGTACAACAAGTACTGGCAATAATGATTTTCGAATATTATCTGTAACTCAAAATGAAATGGATATGAATCGAGTATTTACCGGGTTACAAAATAAAGGAATAACTAATCACGAGTATAGGGTAATAAAGTTAATTGAAGAGGGCAAGAGTAATAAAGATATTGGTATTCATTTATTTATAGCCGAGCCAACAGTAAAGAAACACATTACAAATATATTTAAAAAATTAAATATTAAAAATAGATATGAGTTAATAAGTTTAATGAAACAACAACCAGAATTGAAATACTAGGCAGATAAACGGATACTTTAGTTGTATTGTTTTTGTACGGGATCTGAAAAAAATAGATACTAATAGATTATTGTAATATTGGTTTACAAGTTTTACAATTACCTTAATGTTTTAATGAAAGGGGTGATTTATGATAAAACTTGAAGGTTTTGATATTAAAGAAGAAATTTATAACGGGTCTTCTACGATAATTTACAAAGCATTAGAAATTAAAAATGGAAAAAAAGTTATAATAAAACTTTTAAAGTCAGATTATCCTACACAGGAAGAAATTAAAAAGTTTAACTATGAATTTGAAATTTCCAATAAACTTGGGATTGATGGGGTTATAAAAAACTATTCCATTATAGATTACAAAAACACAAAGGCCATTGTCATGGAGGATTGCGGAGGTAATTCGATTGACAAATTGATAGGGGGAACAGCAGCAAAAAGATTGTCTTTAAAAAATTTCTTGATTATTGCCATTAAGATAGCAGATATACTGGGAAAAGTACATGGTAAAAAGATTATCCATAAGGATATTAAGCCGCATAATATTCTACTGAACACCGATAGTGGAGATGTTAGAATAATTGACTTTAGTATATCAACACAGTTAAACAAAGAGCAACAGGAGTTGAAAGCTCCTGAAGATCTTGAAGGGACTTTGTCGTATATTTCACCGGAGCAGACAGGAAGAATGAATCGGTCTGTAGATTACAGATCTGATTTTTATTCACTCGGCGTAACATTTTATGAAATGATCACAGGTCGTGTACCATTTGAAAGTGATGATCCTATGGAATTAGTTCACGCTCATATTGCGAAAACACCAGTTAACCCTCAGGAAGTTATAGAAGAAATACCTTCTGTAATTTCTGAGATCATAATGAAGTTGCTTTCGAAGAATGCTGAAGACAGATATCAGAGTTGTTATGGATTAAAGATAGATTTAGAAAAATGCTACAAATCATTGCTGAATAAGGGTTCAGCAGATTATTTTACAGTTGGGGAAAGTGATATCTCAGACAGATTTCAAATTCCTGAGAAACTGTATGGAAGAGATGAGGAGATAAAAAAGCTTATGGGGTTATTTGAAAAAATTACCGGTGGCGGAAAAGAACTGTTATTTATATCTGGGACTCCGGGTATTGGAAAATCTTCACTGATAAATGAGTTATATAAACCGGTAACGGAACATCACGGTTATTTTATTAAAGGCAAATATGATCAATTTAAGAAGAATATACCATATACTGCCATTCAGAGTGCTTTACAGGAATTTACAAAATTTATTCTATCGGAAAGTGAAGATAGTTTAAAATCATGGAAGGATAGAATCCTGAGTGCTGTTGGAAGAAATGGTCAGGTTATTCTTGATATTGCGCCGGAAATAGAAATGATTATCGGGAAGCAGCCGGAAGTACAACCTTTACCGCCAGCCGAGTCACAGAATAGATTTAATATGGTTTTCCAGAATTTCATAAAAGTTCTTGCTTCTAAGAATAATCCATTGGTAGTATTTCTTGATGATCTCCAATGGGCTGATAGTGCGAGTATCAATCTTTTAAAGGTTTTAGTAACAGATCCTGAAATTGAATACCTTTTATTTATCGGTTCTTATAGAGATACAGAAGTATCTTCAGGTCATATATTAAAAAACATGATGGATTCACTGGAAAAAGAAGGTATTTCGTACACTGATTTTAAAGTTACTCCATTAAATGAAAAATCAATTTTATCAATCATATCTGATACATTAAAATCAGATAACGAGGAAGTAAAAAAACTTGCAGGAATTGTTAATAACAAAACAAATGGTAATCCGTTTTTTGTTAACGAATTTTTTAAGAGTTTATATGAAGAAGAGCTGATTACATTTAAAGATGGCTGGAAATGGGATATGAGTAAGATTGAATCATCCGGAATAACAGATAATGTTGTTGAGTTGATGACAAAAAAAGTAACAAAACTTGACAAAAAAACTCTTACGATATTAAAAATTGCCGCCTGTATTGGAGGAACATTCAATCTTAAGACTCTTGCAGTAATTATTGAAAAGACCAGAGATCAGGTTTTTAGTGATTTATTAGAAGCATTTAATGAAGGTTTTGTATTGTGTAGTGAAGATAATGCACGATTTGTCCATGACCGTGTTAAAGAAGCTGCATACTCTTTAATTTCAGACAAGGAAGCTAAAGAAATACATTATAAAATTGGAAAAGAGTTATTATTATCTTCAAAAGGACAATTAACTGATGAAATAATGTTTAATGTAGTAAATCAGTGGAATTTATGTAAGGAGCTTCTTAAAACAGATGAAAAAGATCAGTTGATAGAACTGAATTTGAAGGCAGGCAGAAAAGCTAAGAGTTCAGCTGCGTATGAACTGGCTTTATTGTTTGTAAAACATTCTATTGAGCTTCTTGATAAAAAATGCTGGGAAAATAACTATTCAAAAACACTCGAAATTTATAAAGAGCTAATGGAAAATGAATATTTAAATTCTAATTATGAAGAAGTAGAAGTCTTATTCAAGAATTTAATAATCAAAACAAAATCAATATATGATAAAGCATCCGTATATTCTATTCAAATTGCAAATTATACAAATCAGATGCGTTATAAAGAAGCAATTGATGTCGGATATCAAATAATTAAGGAATTAGGAGTAAAATTACCCCAAAATCCCAGACAGTTATCTGCGTTACCTGATATTATTCGATTCAATATGCTTTTAAAAAAGAAAAAAGACATTATGGAAGTAGTTGATCTTCCTATAAATAATGATGCCCGAGTTAATTTATTAATGGAATTGATGGCAAAACTTATTATTTCTTCATTTTCTGCCATGCCAAATTTATTTCCTGTGCTCATTTTTAAAATGAATAATTTATCTTTAAAGTCTGGAAATACTGTTTTCTCATCATTTAGTTATGTTTGTTCTGCTTTTCTATTTGCAGGAGCATTGGGAAATATAAAATTAGGTGTTGCTCTTGCTAAAATGGCATCAAAACTATCAGATAAATTTGGATTTAAATTACTTCAGGGAAGAATTAGATTACATGTTAGTTGGACTATGCATTGGGTTTTACATCCAAAAGAAAATCTTAAATTTTTAGCTGAATTACGTGAATTTGTAGATGCGTCAGGGGATATTGAATATCTTAATTATTGTTTATACAATACAGGGTTTACTTATTTATTAATGGGTGCAGATTTGACAACTGTTAGTGATGTTTTCGAAAAATATACCCCAATAATTTTAAAACTAAAACAAAAAAGAAACATTATATATTTAAATACTTATAGACAGTATATTCTAAACCTTACCGGAAAATCAGAAGATAAATTTAAATTCAAAAGTGATTTTTTTAATGAGGATGAAGTATTACCTGAGATACAAAATGATTTCTCCGGACTGGCTTTTTTCTACTTTAATAAAACAGCATTGTATTTTTTACATGAAGAGTATTTAAAAAGTTATGAGAATGCACTTATAGGAGAAAAAGCAGTTCCTGGTTTATTGGGAATGTTGCCTGTTCCGAAATTTTACTTTTTTTACGCTCTTACATTGATTGAATTGGCAATGATTTCAGAAAAGAAAAGTAGATCAAATTATGAAAAGAAATTTTCAGTACTATTGAAAAATTTTAAAAAATGGGGTGATTTTAACAAGAATCACAATTATCATCGGTATTTGTTATTATTAGCCCAGTATTACAGATTACAGGATAATAGTAAACTTTTATCAAATTTATACGATCAGTCCATTTCAATCGCAAAAGATAATGGTTTTTTAGATGAAGAAGCCATTGCGAATGAATGTGCTGCAAAATATTACCTGTCAAAAGGGTTAAAGAAGATAGCCGGAGCGTACATGGT
>Ga0209319_1001357_pt1 | contig 20570 bp, 20 predicted proteins | sample RifGroE2_FD_184000 | JGI IMG/M metagenome (GOLD analysis project Ga0209319, IMG submission 184000) | Groundwater microbial communities from Rifle, Colorado - Groundwater E2 (SPAdes) (version 2) | ecosystem: Environmental > Aquatic > Deep subsurface > Groundwater | place: Rifle, Colorado, United...
TTAAGAAAATAAAGCTTATTCAAAAAAAGTTTCATGGGGAATGGAATTATATGATTAAACCAAGGAAAAATTAGATAAGTTGTTTTTTCTCGGAGCCTAAGATTAATTGAAACCAGTTTTGTAGAATCAAAAAAATTTGCGTCTGTAATTATTGAAACTCCTTTTGGAAATATGTCAGGTAAGTCTTGTTTGGATGTTTTTAATATTTGTTTAGATATTTTAAATTTTGTTAGGTATCAAAATATTGAAATCACTTATAAGACATTGTTTAGTTTTTTTTCAAAAATAGATAATAAAGACGAAGAAGATAAACTTCTCAGTATCGTTAGTTTGTTAGCGAAATACAATGTCAAAATAATGAAGAAATATGGATTATTCGTACAATCTTCTTTAATGTCTTTGCTGGGAAAAATGAGCAAAGAAGATATGTATTTTTCCAGAGTAATAGTTATAAAGATATGCATGGAGGTGTTAAACCCACAAGTAGAAGATGAATCGTGGAAATGGAATGCTCTTACAATAAGCCAAGGTACTGTGCCTGTCACAGATGAATTGCGCAATATTCGTGACAGTGCAATCCAAATCCTTGAAAATTTATATGACTCAAGCGCTCAGGATGCAGACAAACGTTTAATATTCGATGCCTTAAAACAAGCTACAAAACTTCCTTATAACACAAATTATAAAGACGACTTGGCAACCGTTGTTATACAAAACGGCAGCACTATAGTGAATTTCTTTACTGCAATCATACCGTGTGAGCAATATGAAATTTTGCAACTTATGGAAAATGAAGTTGCTTTTCTTTACCGCCGAGCGAAAAGCATGAAGGGTGACGCTCAAGTTATCAAGGAAAGTGAATGCTTAACTAAAAGTATAGATGAATTTCGCGAGAAATTATGGAGCAACGAAGAATTTGTTATTTGTAGTACATTATTGGGAAGTAAGTTGATTTTTAAAGAAGAGTGGGATGGTGAGCAGTTAACTATAGAAGATAAAGAGAACAGGCAAAAGATAAAAATACGGAAATATCTAAAAACCATCAATGAAAAAAACTTTGCGGGATGGGAAAAGCGGATTCTTTATTGCATGCAAATGCCATCAAAAGAGTGGTTTGCTGGGTTTGATTTTGGATTTCGGTATTTTGGTGAATTTTTAAACGATTTAGCAAAAACGAAACCAAAGCTGATTTTTAAATTAGTAGTTGCACATGAAAAAGAAGTTGAACGTTTTCTATGGATTATTTTTGTTGGATTATTGCAGAGCAAAGCTAGTAGGGATAAGGCAATTTTGTTGCTTAAACAGTGGATCAAAGATGGAAAGCACCTTTATTGTTGTGCAAAATTGTTTGAACGGAATATTTATTTTAAGTTAAAACTTGATGTAGCTTTACTGCAAGAAATTACAGACAAAGCTATACCGCTGTATGATGTAGCAACTTTAATTGAAATTCTGGCAGCTGTTGTAATTAACTATAACCAAGATAATAGCTCACTTATCCAAGACTGTTTTTTGCCAGTTGTTACAGCATTAACAGAGTTACAAAAGCCTAAAGGAATAATTTCTCTATGGTACAGAAAAGAATACGCTGCTTTTGCTGAAAGTCTTAATGTCGATATTATTGATAAAATTTTAGAGAACTTATTGTTTTTAGAAGCAATCGATTTTCATGCCGAAGCAATTCTGATCCCAATAGCGCAAAAATTTCCTGAAAAAGTACTGGAATTTTTTGGGAAACGATTGGCGAAAAAAAGTACGGATAGTAATTATGATGCAATACCGTATGAATTTGACAAGCTCAAGGGGTTGCTTGCTAAAATTCCAAATCAAGCAGTCGATATAGTAAGTAGTTGGTATGATGGAAACTATGAGTTTTTTATTTATAGAGGCGCCAAATTACTACATATCATTTTTCCTGATTTTCCAAAAGATTTTGAAAGTAAATTATTGGAATTTATTAATAGTGGAGATGAAAAAAAATTAGAAATTGCTATTGCAGTTTTACGAACATATAAAACAGGTAAGGGTGAAGTGTTTTTGCATGATATTTGTAAAATACTCATCAAAACATTACCCGATGGTAGCAAATGGTTACCACACATAGAGATAATTCTAAACAATTCTGGCGCTGTATGGGGTGAATTTGGACTCGCTGAATTATATGAGCAAAAGAAGCTAGAGGTTATGGAATGGGTGAAAGATTCTGATGCCAAGGTGCGAGGTTTCGCAGAAAACTATATTTTAGACTTAGAAAAAATGGTTGCTGCAGAAAAGCGTCGTGTTGAAGTGGACATAGAGCTTCGAAAACACAAGTACGGTGAATAATAAATCCAAACACTTAAAGTGGAAGGTGCAATATCACCTTCCGTTTGTATAATTGAGTAATTGAAGTAACGACTTATGGAAACAAATTGGCACCATGATTTTAATCCTCAAAAGTTTTTATCAAAAATAGATGTAGACAAGCTTTTAGTTAGAAACGAGGTTTATGCTGAAAAGCAAGTTGAAAAAATAGACAAGGCATGTATATCTTGTGCTAGTTACAATGCTCCAGGTATATTACTGGTTCTGCCGCAAAATCACATTAAACCGAGTAAAATAGCTCCAATAGTTGACAGGCAAGAGGAGCGAAAGTCATGATTGATTTTAAAGGTAGGCATTTTGATAAAACCCTAAGCGCATTAATAAGTCGATGCTTGGCTTTAAATTTTTTGCAGCCGCTAAAAGCTACTATTACTGGGATAGAATTGCACCACTTGTTTATCAAAGGACAAATGATTTGCAGTTCAAATATGCCAGTTTGGGAACAATTTTATGCGTTAGCGGGATAATTATATGCGGCAGAAGTCTGCGTTTGGTCTTTAAAAATATTCGCGACAGAACCTTCTAAAGCGCCATTCAAAACAGAAAAACAAGCAGGTATTTAGTTATAATCCCAAACTTCCCAAGAACCTGTTCAGAATCTCGCTAGGCTGAAACAAAAAGCATAGTTAGAGATTATGAACAGGTTCTAAAACTCTGGTCCCATACTAAACTGTATCATACCAGGATTGCCAGGTGAATCTAAAGCTTTGGCATAACTTAAAGAAATAGTTCCAACTGGTGAGAGCCAAATCATGCCTAAACCAACCCCACGCTTTAAGCCTATGTTGAAGAAACTGCTGCCGGCATTGCCTGCATCAAAAAAGCCTATTGCGTACCAGTCGGAGATAATTTTTTGACGCAATTCTGCACTGCCGATTAATAAGTGGCGTCCGGGACCGAACTTATTGTAATTGTAACCGCGAACGGTTTGTGCGCCACCTGTGAAGTACTGTAAGGACAAAGGCAAGCTTAAAATATTATTGATAGCGGTATAACCAACTGTACCGCGCAGAACGATTGAGTTTACTGAACTTAATGGATGCAGATATTTTAAATCGATTTGTGTTTGTAAAAAAGTCATGTCAGAGATGGTGCTGTCAGCCGATCCCTGAATAGTAATATTAATACGATGGCCACGTGTCGGTTTAACTGGGTTGTCGGTTTCAATATGTAATAAATTGTAACTTGGAATGAGAAAGAAAGAATTTTGTTTGGGTTTATCAACATAGTTATAGCGTTCCTGTTGCAGACTAAGTCTTAAGGTTTGTTGCCAATCTTGGAAAATACTGGTGATATAGCCAGCTGAAATTTTAAAGGCTTGGCTGTTTCCGTAAGATTGGTTTTGTACTTCGGCTGCAGCGCTTAAGTCATATCGATCGGTGACCGGATTTTTGCCGGGGATTAGATAATGAATTTCTAGGTCTCTTTGGGTTTGAGAGTATTTGATAAGCGTATTAAAACTTTGCCCAGTTTTGGTTAAGTGTCGCACTCCTATCCCCGCCAATCCGCGCACTCCTGTATCGGTACCATAGCCCAGTCCCAAGTCATATTGCACTTTTTTACGTGGAGTCAATAAAACTTCAATCGGTATAGTGTCATTTTGTGGGGTATTGGTCTGCGGTATGATTGAGACTTGAGAGAAAAAATTACTGTTAGTTAGATTATTTTGTAGTTCTTGAATCTTTTGGGCAGTATAGAAATTGCTTTTTTGAAAAGGAAGAAAGCGGTCTAAGAAATCTTTGCTAAAGGCGTCAGTGGTAAAATTAACGTTTCCAATTTTATAGTGATGCCCAGTGTTAAAATGTAAAATTATAGTGGAAGTGTTATTTAGTGGATTGATTTTTAACACATTTTGTTCAATGTTCGCCTGCAAATAACCATTACTAAGTGCTAAATCGAGAAAAGATTTTTTTGTATCTTCATATTGTTCGGTTTGTAATGGCATGCCTACGTGTAAAGATGAGGTGGCAAGAAAATTTTTAAAAATAGGATCATTAGCGCCTTGCCCGTCAATTTTGATATCAAGAGATGTTATTTGAACTGGTTGACCTAATTTGATTTTATAAGTTGCATACCACTGATTATTTTCACTGGTTAGTTGTGAAGTTATTTGTGCGTGAAAATAGCCGAATGGTTGTAATGCCAACTCAATTTCTTTTGGAGCAGTTTTATAAAAACCTTGAATTGATTGTGGGGTAATTGTTGCAAATTCGGTTTTTTGTTTAATAGTAAGTCGATTTTTGATATTTTCCAAAGTTGGACCGCTTATACCGAGAATTTGGGTATGTAAATATAAAGCGGCGTAGCTGTTGGGAGTGACCGCAAAGAAAAGGAAAGCTGATATAATTTTAAGAAGTTTATTTTTCACTAAATTTAAAATTTCTAAAAAAACACCGCGTAGCGATTTATTAATTCAAAATTTGCAATTCAAAATTTATATTTTTTTGAACTAGCCTTGCTTTAACAGCGACTTAATCCTGGTTGCAACCATCTCAATTGCCACTTCATTAAAGCCACCCTCAGGTATAATAATATCGGCATAACGTTTGCTTGGTTCGACAAACTCCATGTGCATGGGACGTACAGTTGATAAATATTGATTTACGACTGACTCAGTTGTGCGATTACGTTCCTTGATGTCTCTTTGTAAGCGCCTAATAAATCGTATATCGGCATCGGTGTCGACAAATATTTTCATATCCATGAGTTCACGTAATTTTTTGTCGCTAAAGATTAAAATGCCGTCTATCATGATTACTTTTTGTGGTTCAACGCGGCGTTTTTCTTTGGTGCGAGCGTGAATTTTAAAATCGTAGATGGGGACGTCCACCGCTTCATTAATTTGTAATTTTTTAATGTGTTCGATAAGTAGATCATTGTCCAATGAATCGGGATGATCGTAGTTGAGTTTTTCGCGTTCCGATACTGGTAATGTGCCAGAATTGCGGTAATATGAATCATGAGATAAGTAGGCAATGCTTTCAAAGCCGACTTGTTCTAGAATATTCAAAGCTACTGTTGTTTTGCCTGAACCAGTTCCGCCAGCTACGCCAATTGTAATGGGTTTCATCATCTAAATACCTTATTAATTATTATTTACCAATTTAGGAGTTACGTTTTGACGTCTATTAAATAGTGATTATATATTTTTAAAAATTTGAAAATAACACATTGATTTATATGGTAATCTTATTTACATAAAAAGCAATTGATAATTAACAATTACTAGATATAGACATCAATGGGCGGTGATTGTAAGATAAAACCTCTTAATTGACAAACCATCATTAACAAATACGGGGTTTTTAATGAAACAAAAAAATGCTTTTTATGCACAATCTGGCGGGGTAACCGCTGTTATCAACGCTTCAGCTTGTGGCGTTATAGAAACAGCGCGTAAAAATAAAATCAAAGTTTATGCTGGACGCAACGGCATTATTGGAGCTTTAACAGAAGATTTAATCGATACCAGTAAAGATTCAGCCAAAGCTATTGCCGGTTTGCGTTATACGCCTGGCGGAGCTTTTGGTTCTTGCCGCTATAAGTTGAAAGGATTGGAGGCAAATAAAGCCGAATATAAACGCCTCATAGAAGTTTTTGCCGCACATGACATTGGTTATTTCTTTTATAATGGCGGTGGTGATTCGCAGGATACCGCCTACAAAGTCTCGCAAATCAGTGAAAAAATGGGCTATCCGTTGACTTGCATCGGTGTGCCTAAAACAATGGATAACGATTTGCCTTTTACTGATTGTTGCCCTGGTTTTGGTTCAGTTGCCAAATATGTTGCAACTTCGATTCGTGAAGTTGGTTATGATCTAGCTTCTATGGCAGCGACTTCAACGAAAATTTTTGTTTTAGAAGTTATGGGACGTCATGCCGGATGGACTGCTGCGGCAGGTGGTTTGGCGATGGAGAAAGAGGGCGACGCTCCGCATATTATCTTGTTTCCAGAAATTGCGTTTGAAGCTGATAAATTTTTAAGACGTGTTGACCAATGTGTGAAAAAATATGGTTGTTGTGCGATTGTCGTTTCGGAAGGACTGCATGACAAAAAGGGCAACTTTTTAGCTGATGCTGGTCTGGTCGATGCTTTTGGGCACAAGCAATTAGGTGGAGTTGCACCTGTTATTGCGCAAATGATCAAAGATAAATTAGGTTATAAATATCATTGGGCAGTTGCCGATTATTTGCAACGTGCTGCGCGTCATATCGCCTCTAAAGTTGATGTTGAACAAGCTTATGCATTGGGTAAAGCGGCGGTAGAATTTGCTTTGGCGGGTAAAAACAACATTATGCCAACTATTGTGCGTAAGTCGGCGCGTCCTTATAAATGGACGATTGGTTCGGTGCCATTATCTGAAGTTGCCAACGTAGAAAAGAAAATGCCTCGTGACTATATCACTAAAGATGGTTTCCATATTACCGATGCCTGTCGTGCTTATCTTTCTCCGTTAATTCAGGGTGAAGATTATCCGCCGTTTAAAAATGGTTTGCCACAGTATGTTGAGTTGAAGAATGTTGCAGTGAAAAAGGTTTTGAAGAAAAATTTCATATTGAAAAAATAATATTTCAATCTCTGGGGAAAGTATAAAGCTACTGTAGCCGCGAATTCGTAGTCGCAGACTTTAGTCGCAACAATACTGTGCTAAATCGTATATGTGCGCCAACTAACGCTCGCAGCCAAGGGGCAGCAGCTTGCGAATCATAATGAAAATACTCGAACTTTTTGAGAAGTTACAAATTTATGGCAAAAACCCAAGAAATCCGCACCAAAATTACTAGCATAAGCAAGACGAAAAAAATCACTAATGCTATGCAGATGGTTGCTGCTGGCAAGCGACGTAAAGTTGAGTTGCGCATGCAGGCTTCTATGCCTTATGTCGATAAGATTAAGGCGGTGATTGAGCATATTATGAGTAGTAGTAGCGAATATCTTAATCATCCTTATTTTAAAGTGCGACCAAAAATACAGCGTATTGGATTGGTTGTTGTTAGCACTGATCGCGGTTTGTGCGGTGGTTTGAATATTAATCTTTTTAAAAAAGTAGTTTTAACCATCCAGGAATGGCAAGAGCAGGGGATTGAAGTAGAGCTATTTTTGATAGGTACCAAGGCTGCGTCTTTTTTCAAAAATTTAAAAGTGCATATCAGAGCTCAAGTGAGAAGTTTGGGGGATATGCCTCTCTTGGCTGATCTTATTGGTACGGCTAAAGAATTGCGTAATGCTTTTGACAAGGCGGAGCTCGATTCTTTGTTTATCGCTTATAATGAATTTATTAATACAATGTTGCAAAAACCCAAAGTTGAGCAATTGCTTCCCTTTCCGAAAATTGATCTAACGCGCAAACAACGTCGTTGGGATTATATCTACGAGCCTAATTCCATGTTGGTGCTGCAAACTCTATTAGCGCGTTACCTGGAAACCCAGCTTTACCAATCGGTGGTGGATAATATTGCCTGCGAGCAGGCAGCACGTATGGTTGCTATGCAAAATGCCACCAAAAATGCTGGTGAATTTATCGATGCTTTGCAATTGGAATATAATAAAGTACGTCAAGCCAGTATTACACAAGAAATCGCAGAAATTGTCGGTGGTGCTGCGGCTATTTAGTTTTGTTTTCCAGCTTAATTGAATTTAAGTTGTAATAGGTGGCGGATGCGTCTTGAGTCCAATCTTGAGTCCAGTCACCGACAAAAAACCTATAGGAACTGATGGTGTTGTCATTAATGGTATTGTATTTTTCGGAATAATAAATGGGTGGCAAAGTTACGTTTCTGATGCCATTTGCTAAAGATTGGGTGATGATCATTTCTCTTGTCTTTACCTGTTGCCAAACAATTTGGTAAAAATTATAAGTTTGGCACATATCAAAAATTAACAAAGGTACGCAAATAAAAAGAATTATTTTGGAAAATTTTTCTTTATGCCAGCTGCTGTCAGAAAATAAAGTAGCGATGGCGATGATTATATAAACATCACTGGCGAAAGTGGCTCTGCCGCTAAACCAGGCACCTGGCGCGCCGAACATGGCAAAAGTTAAAAGTAACGATATACCCAAGAAAAAATAATATTGTTTTAGTTGTCGTTTGAGTTTTTGTTGATCATATTTATCAAGTAATTTAATAAGCAATAGGGAAATGATAATAAAGGGTAAAAAGTGTACTACTACTTTCTCCATAAACATGAGGCTTTTCATGAAAAAACTCATGTGGTTAATATGGTCAATAGTATCTTTGACTCGTATGAAATTACCCGGTGCGGTCAGTAAAAGCACTGTTCCTATTATGTGACCAATTAATCCTGCATAAGCCCAACGTATGTTTTTTATTTCATTGCGGTGGCAATAAATAATTATGGTCAATAAAGCTATACTTAGTGCGACAGATAGATTTTCGAGGCACATTCCTAAAGCTAAACCAAGCAAAAACATTCCTGTTATAATGAAAAAATTATCACGCACTACGTTTTTTGTTTTCGTTAGTTGCTTGTAGGGATAAAGAAAATATAAGCTGCATGTAATCGGCCACAAATAACCGATAGCGCCAGTTTTCCAAAATACTACCTCACCAATCTTAGTGGGAATAAACCAGGTCAGAGTTAAAATGAAAATTAATCTTGCTAGGTCTGTGAATTTGTGCGGAGTTTTGTTGTAAGCCAATAAAAACATGCCATAGATCAACGCTGCAAAAATGGCTGGATTTAAAATATTGAAAATTAAAGGAGTAATAGTGTCTTTTAATAAAAAAAGATAGGTTGCAAATATTACTGTAACGCGTCCAGACCAATGAAAATAGGTTTTATAGGTGTTTTCTATGATGGCGGATAGATTGTGACCAGTTAAGGAGCGACCATAGTCATCTGCCCATAGTGCCATATGGAAATTAATGGCTAAACCGTAGATAAAAAGTAAGCCAAAAAATAAACCGAAAATAATTTGTTTGTGACGCATTGTATTAAAAATTATAATTGATTTAACTTCCTGTGAAATTAAAGCCAAAAGTTTTTCTAACGATATAAATGGGGCGGTTTTTACTTTCCTGGTAAGTGCGACCTATATATTCTCCTAAAACGCCAATACCAATTAATTGTATGCCGCCGAGAAATAAAACAGCAGTTAATAATGATGCATATCCTGGAACATCAACACCGCGCAAGAATACGCGTATTATGATCCAGCTACCATAAAATATCGCTAAAAGAGCGAAAGAGACCCCAAGGTAGCTCCAGATGCGTAGCGGTAAAGTGCTAAAACTGGTGATGCCATCTAGAGCGAAATTCCATAATTTCCATGTGTTCCACTTGGTTATTCCTGAAACTCTTGCCTGACGTGTGTACTCAATAGTTGTGGTTTTAAATCCAACCCAGGCAAATAAGCCTTTCATAAATCTTTGTCGTTCAGGTAGGGTTTTGAGTGCATTGACTACGGTTCGATCCATGAGACGAAAGTCGCCAACGTTATTGGGTATTTTGCACTCTAGTAAGTAATCAGAAACTTTATAAAATAGTTTAGCAGTTATTTTTTTAAACCAACTGTCGGAAGTGCGGTTGGTTCTTTTTGCTAATACTACCTCAAATCCTTCCTCCCATTTTGCCAACATTTTTTCAATCAGTTCAGGAGGATCTTGGAGGTCGGCGTCTAGAGGGATGACAGCGTCACCTATGGCAAAATCTAAACCGGCAGTCAAGGCGGCTTCTTTTTTGAAGTTTCTGGATAGCTGAATGATTTTAATTCTTGGATCCTTTAGTTTAAGTAGATTTTCTAGAGTATTGTCTGTGCTGCCGTCGTCGATACAAACAAATTCAAATTGGTAGTTTTTAACCCTATCGACGAGAGGGGTAAGTTGTCTGAAGAAATCAAAAACGGTAGTTCCTTCGTTAAAAAAGGGGATAATTAAGGAAATGATTTTTGTTACTTTTTTCATAATTAAACGATAAAGGTTAAGGTTTTAGTTATAAGAGCAAGTCATTTTGTATATCTTAACGCTAGAATATCCGGATATACAAATAAAATCACCATATAAATCAATATTTTATTTTTTGGTTTAAGGTAATTTCCATTATTATTTATTGTGCAGAAATTATTCCATTATAATTGCTAAGTCATTATAATAAGCCGATTATAATATTTTCTATACTTAGATACGAGTTAAAATTGACCCATGAAAAATCAAAACGGTAAGATTATTGCTATTATTGGTGCGGTCATCGATGTGGAATTCCCTATCGATGCAATTCCTAAAATCAACGATGCGTTGGTTGTTATGAATGGCAATTTAGTTTTGGAAGTACAGCAGCAGCTTGGTGATGGAGTGGTGCGCACGATTGCAATGGGGGCATCAGAGGGTTTGCGTCGTGGTTTAGAGGTGCAAAATACTGGTAACCCGATTACCGTTCCAGTTGGCTACGAAACATTGGGTCGGATTATGAATGTTTTAGGTGAACCGATTGATGAACGCGGTCCCATAAATACGAAAGTGCACTTACCAATTCATCGCAAAGCACCAAAATTTACCGAGCAAGCAACTAATATTAATTTATTAGAAACTGGAATTAAGGTTATTGATTTGATTTGTCCGTTGGCAAAGGGTAGTAAGGCGGGTCTTTTTGGCGGAGCTGGGGTTGGTAAAACGGTAAATATTATGGAATTGATTCGTAATATAGCTATTGAACATAAGGGATATTCGGTTTTTACCGGAATTGGTGAGCGTACGCGTGAAGGTAATGATTTTTATCATGAAATGACTGAATCTAAAGTGATTGATAAGGTAGCATTGGTTTATGGACAAATGAATGAGCCGCCAGGCAGTCGGTTTCGAGTTGGATTAACTGGTTTAACGCTTGCGGAGCATTTTCGCGATGATGGGCACGATGTATTGTTATTCATTGATAACATTTATCGTTACACACTTGCGGGTACTGAAGTTTCCGCTTTGTTGGGTCGTATGCCTTCCGCAGTTGGTTATCAACCAACTTTAGCGCAAGAAATGGGTGAATTGCAGGAACGTATTACTTCAACTAAAAACGGTTCAATTACCTCCATTCAGGCGATTTATGTCCCAGCGGATGATTTAACCGATCCTTCCCCAGCAACCACTTTTACTCATCTTGATACAACCATTGTTTTATCACGCCAAATAGCGGAATTGGGGATTTATCCTGCGGTTGATCCTTTGGATTCGAACAGTCGACAGTTAGATCCTTTGATAATCGGTAGGGAGCATTATGAAACGGCGCGTGCTGTACAAAAGACTCTGCAGCGTAATAAAGAGTTAAAAGATATTGTTGCTATTTTGGGTATGGATGAGCTTTCCGAAGAAGATAAGCTTACTATTTATCGGGCACGTAAAATTCAACGTTTTCTTTCGCAACCATTTTTTGTTGCGGAAATTTTCACCAATAGTCCTGGAAAATATGTTCCTTTGAAGGAAACGATTAGCGGTTTTCGTGGTATTTTAAGTGGTGAGTTTGATCATTTGCCAGAACAGGCTTTTTATATGGTTGGTACCATAGATGAGGCGGTGGAGAAGGCGAAAAGTTTGAAATAACTATCAACGATTAATTATTAATTGATGTGTTGTTTAGTAACGTTAAATAAAACAGTAATTTTTATTTTCTTAAAGTTATCTAAGTAACACTTTTATTTATATGGTAATTTTATTTACATGAAAATATCGCGTAGCGATTCGTTAATATAATATTTAACATTTAAAATTCAAAATTTCTAAAATGGCAGCAATTTCCGTACATCTTGATATCGTCAGTTTGGAAAAGCAAATTTTTTCTGGGCTTGTGGAAATGGTTGTGGCAAATGGTGCGCATGGTGAATTGGGTGTTTTACCTGGTCATGCTGCCTTGCTCACGCCATTGCGTCCAGGAACGGTACGTATTATTAAACAAGGCGGGAAGGAGGAACTTTATTACACATCTGGTGGTACTTTGGAAGTACAACCAGATGTGATTACCATTCTTGCTGATACAGTAGTGCGTGCCTCTGATCTGGATGAAGCGAAGGCTATTGAAGTTAGAGAAAATGCCGAGCGATTATTGGTTAGTAAAAAAGATAACTTGGATTTTTCCCAAGCTTTGCTTCAGTTGGCGCAGGCTGCTGCGCAGCTAAAGACACTGAAACTACAAACCAAATTAACTAAAAAATAAACCAATTAAGTAAGTCAGAGTGGATTTTAACTTAACAAAGTTAGAAAGTTTTGATTGATAGTGAAGATTGTAGCCCCCGCACCCACCCTTTACCCTATACTGATCTAGATATTTGGCAATACCGTAATTTATACTGTATTGAGATATTTGAGTTAGTCTGATATTTTATGGGTGGGTGAGGGGGGGATGGAATAGTTGGGAATGTAGGGTTTTGTTTTAGATTTTTTTCGCTTAAATTAATGTTTTTGGGGTGAATTTAATTATGTTAGAACTACATGTCATCATTCTTGCTGCTGGGAAAGGTATGCGCATGCATTCAAGTTTGCCTAAAGCTCTGCAACCATTGGCTGGGAAGCCGATGCTTTATTATGTTCTGCAAAGGGCGGAAGAGTTAAATCCTAAAATGATTCATCTGGTTTATGGGTTTGGTGGCGATAAAATATGTGCCGCGCTTACTGATTACCAGCTTAATTTAGTTGAACAGAAAGAACAATTGGGTACAGGGCACGCTGTACAACAAGTCTTACCACTATTACCTAAACAGGGCAGGGTTTTAGTTTTATTTGGTGATGTGCCCTTAATATCTTTAACGAGCTTACATAATCTAATTAAAAACACGCCAGCAGAAAAAATCGGCTTATTGACAGTAAATTTGCCTGATCCTACTGGTTTTGGAAGGATTGTGAGGGATGCATCTTATGCGATTACTGGTATTGTTGAAGAAAAAGATGCTACTCCAGAGCAGCGCGCTATAACAGAGATTAATACAGGAATCATGCTTTTTCCTGCGAGTTTTTTACATAAACATTTATTAAAACTACAATCTGTAAATGCACAACACGAATATTATTTGACTGATATTATTGCGTTAGCTCGGCAGAGCGGGTGTGGTGTTGTTGTCAGTAGGGTCGCAGAGACTTGGGAAGTGATGGGTGTTAATGATAAATTGCAGTTGGCACAGCTTGAGCGTTGTTATCAGAAAAATAAAGCTGAACAATTGTTGCGTAAAGGTGTAACGATCATTGATCCTGTGCGTTTTGATTTGCGTGGTGAGGTTGGTGAGATGGAAGTTGGGCAAGATGTTGTGATAGATGTTAACGTAATTTTGACAGGAGAAATTTCACTTGGTGACCTAGTAAAAGTTGGTGCAAATTGTTGTCTAACTAATGTGAAAGTTGGTAATAACGTTGTTATTCAACCAAATTGTGTTATAGAAAATGCTATTATTGACGATGATTGTGTTATAGGACCTTTTGCTAGAATTAGACCTGATAGCCATATCAAAAAGGGCGCACATATTGGCAATTTTGTAGAGATCAAGAAGAGTACTGTTGGTCAGAGCAGTAAAGTTAATCATCTAACTTATTTGGGTGATACGATAGTTGGAGATAAAGTAAATATTGGTGCTGGAACAATTACCTGCAATTATGATGGTGTAAATAAATATCAAACTATCATTAAAGATGGTGCATTTATTGGTTCAAATTCGCAATTAGTTGCTCCTGTTTGTATAGGAAAAAATGCTACGATTGGGGCTGGTTCTACTATAACTGAAGATGCTCCAGCAGGGAAATTAACATTAGCGCGAGCTAAGCAGGTGACGATTGAAGGATGGAAAAGAAACGATAGAAATTAATGTTTTTAGTGAGTTTTTATGTTTATTGAAAGCAACACTATGAATTTAAAGGTAAATTTATTTAGATATCTTTCGCGAAAACTGCGCAAAGCAATTTTTTTATTTGAAATTTTTCAGGTAATTGTCTTGGTTATTTGCTGAATTTTATTTCCTTTGAAATTAACTTGACATTTATTGATATAGTAGGCGAGAATCTAGGGTCTTTTTTGTAGCAGTATAAAATAATTGAGAGATATTTTTAGTTAAGTTATGGAGGGGTTCCCGAGCGGCCAAAGGGAACAGACTGTAAATCTGTCGGCTCACGCCTTCGTAGGTTCGAATCCTACCCCCTCCACCAGTATAGTGTTTGCTAATGGTTGGGATTTAGAATTGGTGTTTTTTATTGAGGCACAGGTAGGGTTCGAACTTACGAATATATTAAAATTAGGTTCGAATAAATCGTCAGGAAAGACGATTTACAACGGCGAAGCCGATCCCGAAGGGGCGAGAAACAGGATGTTTCGAGTAATCCTACCCCCTCCACCAGTATAGTGTTTGCTAATGGTTGGGATTTAGAATTGGTGTTTTTTTATTGAGGCACAGGTAGGGTTCGAACTTACGAATATATTAAAATTAGGTTCGAATAAATCGTCAGGAAAGACGATTTACAACGGCGAAGATGGCTCCAAAGGGGCGAGAAACAGGATGTTTCGAGTAATCCTACCTTCTCCGCACCAGTGGAAAGCTTGAGTTATTTGCGGGTGTAGTTCAATGGTAGAACTTTAGCCTTCCAAGCTAATAGCGTGGGTTCGATTCCCATCACCCGCTCCACTTTGGCCCACATAGCTCAGTCGGTAGAGCACTTCCTTGGTAAGGAAGAGGTCACCGGTCCGATTCCGGTTGTGGGCTCCAGTTAATGAGCTTTAATTTTAGGCCAGTAGTTCAATTGGTAGAGCGACGGTCTCCAAAACCGTAGGTTGGGGGTTCGATTCCCTCCTGGCCTGCCATTTTAATTTTATACTTATGAAGTTGAATTTGAAAAATTTCTTTTAAAATTAGTTTATTAGGTATAGAATAACGCCCTTTTAAAATAAAATCTTTTAATTTCACCTTATGTGAAATTAGTTTAAGCTAAGCTATTTTATGGAAAGCAGTAAAAATATTATCGAAAATAAAACACCACAAGTGAAGAAAAATCTTGATGCTTTTTTTTGGGGAGTGACAGTATTTGTAGTGGTGCTTGGTATAGTTGCGAATCATTATTTTAGTGATGTGGCGGTGGCTATCAGAGTGGCGGCATGGATTGTTTTAACGTGTATAGTTATTGTGTTAATTTCGCAAACAACACAAGGGCGTGGGTTTTTGGTGTTTGCCAAAGATGCACGTACAGAGCTTTATAAGGTGGTTTGGCCGAACAGGCAGGAAACAGTACAAATGACTATGGTCATTGCGGGACTGGTTGTTGCCGTGTCTTTAATTATATGGTGTGTTGATTCGGTTTTGGTCGCGGCCATTGGTTGGTTGAATAGTTAAATAATAGTTCCGTTGGTATTTAGCCTGTATTTTAATGGTAGATCGATTTGAATATTTAAGAAAAGTTAAGTTACCCAAATACGTTAGTTATTTATAAAGAGGTTTTCCCATGAGCGAAGTAGGGAATGAAGTGAAAAAAAGATGGTATATTGTTCAGGTCTATTCTGGAAAGGAGCAGCATGTAGGTGTTCTTTTAGGTGAACGTATTCGCTTACATGGATTGGAGAATAAATTTGGAGAAATCAGGGTTCCTACTGAAGAAGTAGTTGAGATGCGCGGTGGACAAAAGCGCAAAAGTGAACGCAAGTTTTTCCCTGGCTATGTCTTGGTTGAAATGGAAATGAGCGATGAGGCTTGGCACTTAGTGAGAAATGTTCCTGGTGTGTTGGGTTTTATAGGTGGGACAAGTGATAAACCTACGCCTTTGTCTGATAAAGAAGTTAATGATATTTTACAGCGCGTACAGGAAGGTGCGGATAAGCCAAGACCAAAAATATTATTTGAACCGGGTGAGGTTGTGCGTATTACGGAAGGTCCGTTTGCAGATTTTGATGGTGTGGTGGAAGATGTTAATTACGAGAAAAGTCGTTTGAGAGTTTCAGTTTTGATTTTTGGACGCTCTACTCCAGTGGATTTGGAGTTTACGCAAGTAAGAAAGGCATGAGATAAATTTTATATTAATGTATCTCTGCGTTATATTGATTTTAAAATAATCGTCACAAAGTGACGGATTCATTTGAAATTTCCCGGTCGCTATAAAGTGGCTTAATTTATTAATTTAATTGGGGTAGCTCATAGTAATTATGCAGCGTTGACCCCTTAAGAGGTAATAGAATGGCGGGTCCCGTAAAAGCAAAAGCTGCTCCGGCTAAGGGTGGCTCAAAGAAACAGGTGCTTGTAAAAATAAAGTTACAAGTTAAAGCTGGTGAGGCTAATCCAAGTCCGCCAATTGGTCCTGCACTGGGACAACATGGTGTAAACATCATGGAGTTTTGTAAAGCATTTAATGCGCAAACTCAAAAAATAGAGAAAGGAACCGTGTTGCCGGTAGTGATATCTGTTTATGGCGATCGTAGTTTTACTTTCATTATGAAAAGTCCACCAGCATCTAGGTTATTATTAAAAGCCGCTGGTTTGGCTAAGGGTAGTTCTAATCCTTTGAAAAATAAGGTTGGTAAAGTTACGTTGGTGCAGATAGAGGAAATTGCTAAAACCAAAATAAAAGATTTGACTGCTGCTGGTATGCAGGCGGCAATGCGCACTATAATGGGTACTGCACGTAGTATGGGTATCGAAGTGGAGGGTGGCAAGTAATGTCTAAAAAAATATCAAAGCGACAAAAGCTTATTAATGAAAAAATATCTTTTGGTAAACAATATCCTATTGAAGAAGCATTGACTTTGTTGCAAGGTTTGCCTTCACTTAAATTTATTGAAAGTATTGAAATTAGCGTAAACTTGGGTGTTGATCCGAAAAAGTCTGACCAAATGGTGCGTAGTTCTGTGGTATTGCCACATGGCACTGGTCGCAAAGTACGTGTTGCGGTTTTTGCGAATGGTGAGCAGGCGCAAAAGGCTCTTGATGCAGGTGCTGATGTTGTAGGTTTTGAAGATTTGTCAGAACAAATTAAGCAAGGTAATATAGATTTCGATCTTTTGATTGCAACCCCAGACGCGATGCGTTTAGTTGGACAATTAGGTCAAATTCTTGGTCCAAAGGGTTTAATGCCAAATCCTAAGGTAGGTACAGTGACTGCAGATGTTGCCAATGCGGTGAAAAATGCTAAGGCTGGGCAAGTTCAGTATCGTATGGATAAAGGTGGTGTTGTACATTGTGCAGTTGGTAAATTAAATTTTGGAATTCAGGCTTTGAAAGAAAACATTGAAACTTTTTTAACTGATTTGAAGAGAGTTAAGCCGACAACATCAAAAGGTATTTACTTGAAGAAAGTCGCTATATCTAGCACGATGGGACCAGGCTTGGCTATCGATCTAACAACTTTAACAATATAGAAGTTTTTAATTTAGAATTGCGGTGAGATATTGTTAAGCTTTTTTTATAAAAGGTTTAGTGAAGTCTTGACCGTTGTAGACCGCAGGTGTGAGCATTGTTTTTTAAATGGTGTTTGCTTAAATTTAACATGATAATTAATTAGGTTCGGGAGTACGGAAGTAAACTGAAGTTTTATTTTAATACCCGTTTTTAATTGTTTGCGTGCCTGCGCAGACGGTGATTCCGCACAGAGTTTATCTGTAACGATCACCGGTAGAAATGTGAAATTGCATATTTCTACATTCCTTTTGATACAGCCTTAGGAGGTGTGCTAAGTGGTAATGAAATTAGAAGATAAGAAGGCTATAGTAGCAGAAGTAGCTGATATTGCTTCAAAAGCATTGTCAGTTGTTGCTGTTGATTATCGTGGCTTGAAAGTGAGCGATATGACTGCCCTTCGTGCAAAAGCACGCGAAGAAGGTGTTTGTTTACGTGTTGTACGTAATACCTTGGCGCGTCGAGCATTAAGCGGTACGGATTTCGTTTGTTTGGATCAAGTTTTAGTCGGTCCTATTATTTTAGCTTTTTCTTTAGAGGATCCGGGTGCGGCTGCACGTTTAATGCAAGAGTTTTTGAAAAAATGTGAAACACTTGCTGTACGCGCAATTGCATTAGGGGGGCAACTTTTGGCTCCTGAGAAACTCGAAACTGTAGCTAAGTTACCGACACGTAATCAGGCTATTGCCATACTTATGTCTTTAGTTAAGGCCCCTATTACGCGCTGCGCATATGTATTAGCAGCTCCGCACACTCAAATGGTGCGAACTGTTGCAGCAGTCGGTGCGGCAAAAGGGGATAAATAGTAATAGTTTAATGTGAAATTTTAGTTGGAGATAAATTCATGTCTGAGAAAATTAATCAAGTTTTAGATACTATAGCTAACATGAGCGTGTTAGAAATTGTTGATCTTGTAAAAGCAATGGAAGAAAAGTTCGGTGTTTCTGCTGCGGCCCCAGTAGCCATGGCAGCTGCCCCAGCTGCGGCGACCGTCGAAGTTGAAGAGCAAACTGAATTTAAAGTCATTATAACCAAGGTTGGTGATAATAAAATCAATGTTATTAAAGTGGTGCGTGCTGTGACTGGTCTTGGTTTAAAAGAAGCCAAAGACTTGGTTGAAGGCGCTCCTTCAACAGTGAAGGAAGGGATTTCCAAGGCTGATGCCGAGGCTCTCAAGAAGCAGTTAGAAGAAGCAACGGCTACTGTTGAAATTAAATAAAGTAAAAAATTGTTGAAATAATTACAATTTTTCTTGCTTTTAGTTGTGATTTAGGGTATCAAGCAAACCAGTTGTAAGGATTATAGTTGGTTTTTTCTATCCAGTTTAGTTAGCTTTGAATTACAATTTGTTAACTAAAGAACATTTGTGCCCACGAAATACATTTTTTTCGTGGGCGCGTTGTTTTTTTTGTACTTTGCGCTCGTGAATCGCGTTTTTGTTTTTAATTCGACTATTTTGTCTTTTTGACAGTAACTTATCCAAATAAAACAAATAGTTTTTGTTTTTTGATTTGGTTGGGGAGTTACTTTTAACTTGACGGGGAATATTAATGGCTCATATCAAGCATACCTCTCGTGTATCCAATAATAGTGTTTCATCGCTTTCTTATACGGAGAAAAAGAGAATTCGTAAGAATTTTGCTAAGCATCAGGTGGTCATGAAAGCACCGTATTTGCTTGCCATGCAAGTTGATTCTTATAAGAGTTTTTTGCAAGCAGATGCTTCGTTAGAACAACGGGTCAACATTGGGCTACAGGCGGCTTTTCAGTCGGTTTTTCCAATTTCTAGTTACTCGAATTATGCCAGATTAGAGTATGTGAGTTATACTATTGGTGAGTCATTGTTTGATGTGCGGGAATGTCGGCTAAGAGGCTTAACCTATTCTGCTCCATTGAAAGTTAAAATACGTTTAGTTATTTACGACAAGGATTCACCTACCAGTAACAAACAACTTAAGGATATTAAAGAGCAAGAAGTATATTTGGGTGAAGTTCCGTTGATGACTGATACAGGAAGTTTTGTGGTTAATGGAATTGACCGTGTAGTTGTTTCGCAATTACATCGTTCACCAGGTGTATTTTTTGAACATGATAAAGGTAAAACCCATTCTTCAGGTAAACTTTTATACGCAGCAAGGATTATCCCTTATCGTGGATCTTGGTTAGATTTTGAATTTGATCCAAAAGATTGTATGTATATGCGAATTGATCGCAGACGCAAGTTGCCAGCGACAATTATTTTAAGAGCTTTAGGGTATACGACAGAGGAAATTTTAGGGTTATTTTTTGAAACAAATACAATTCATTTAGGCGAAGATAAGGCGGTTTTGGATCTGCAGCCATCACATTTAAAAGGTGAAGTTGCTCCTGTTGATATTAAAGATAAAACAGGTAAGGTCATTGTAGAAGAAGGGCGACGTATTTCGCAATTGCATGTTCGTCATATTGATAAAGCAGGCATTAAAAATTTAGAAGTGCCTATTGAATATCTATATGACAAAGTATTAGCAAAGACCATTTTGCATCCTAAAACTAGTGAAATTATAGCATCTGCAAATGATGAATTTAACGCTGATTTGGTCAAAAAATTCCATAAGGCGAATATTGAAAATTTTGAAATTTTATATGTGAATGAATTAGATCGTGGGTTGTATATTTCCGATACTTTGAGAATCGACAATACTACCAATTCTTTGGAAGCGTTAGTGGATATTTATCGTATGATGCGACCGGGAGAGCCTCCTACTAAAGAGGGTGCTGAAAATATGTTTCATAACTTATTTTTTGCACACGAACGCTACAGTCTTTCCGCTGTAGGTAGAATGAAATTTAATAGTCGTGTTGGAAGAA
>Ga0209319_1001360_pt1 | contig 20547 bp, 17 predicted proteins | sample RifGroE2_FD_184000 | JGI IMG/M metagenome (GOLD analysis project Ga0209319, IMG submission 184000) | Groundwater microbial communities from Rifle, Colorado - Groundwater E2 (SPAdes) (version 2) | ecosystem: Environmental > Aquatic > Deep subsurface > Groundwater | place: Rifle, Colorado, United...
TCCGCTACGGACCTTAAAATTTGCCGTGGCTGCTCCGCTACCTCCTGCAGTCAAAGAACGATTAAACCTGAAAGTATCCCAAACAGTGGGGCTGGCTCCACCATCAACATAAGAAGTATAAGAGCCGGAGTTGTTATATAACGCATTAGAAGAATAAGCTACGGATACTGAGCCGTTATCACCATCATTATAATTTTCATAACCGGCACCTGACCCGACTGTAATAGTATAAGTTCCTGATACTGAATTAAAAGTTGCAACTATTTTCCCACCATTGCCACCGTTGACTGCGTATGAATTATCAACAGAACATCCATCATAAGTATCTCCCGACCCTACATAACTACCGCCTGCAGAACCGCCCGAAGCATCAGACGAAATCACAGAAACATTCTGAGAAGAAATTCCACCGCCTGTTCCAGGCGGACCGCCTACTCCGCCACCGGCAGTCGCGATTTTTGTTCCATTCGAAACGCTTGAAAATCCTCCATTATCTCCTGCCCAAAACGTATCACAACCATAATCAGTGTATCCACCATCTTCAATCCATTCCTCCCAATATCCTCCCTGACTTCCGCCCGACCCACCCGATCCAGCTATTGTAGCAGTAAATGATGTCACCCCATCAGGAACAGTCCATGAATAAGTTCCCGGAGCGGTGTTACCATCAGTACCACCGACTCCCCAAGTTTTGATAATCTGATTAGAGGGCGAAGCGGATAATTTAACCAAAGCATTATCACCTGTACCGACAATTTCTGTATTACTTTTGACATTCCCAGAATTATTGAAGCCGCCTGATAAAGTCGAAGGACCTGAAGTATTTGCAGTGTCGTCAGTCTGAGTGAAAGACAAACCCTGAGTTGAGATTGCTAATCGGATACTGGTGTCTCCCGTACCATTAAGAATTGAATTAACAAAACTACCACCAGGCAGATTGAAGCCAGTGGTAGTAGTACCGTTGTTTGTTTGAATAAAAGATCCGGACAACAAGTTTAAAGAAAGTAAGTTTGCAGCGACGCTTAAATTACTTGAGGAGGCATAACTAGACCAGCCTTGACTATAGGTATAAGTTGCGGCTCTGCCCGGAGGAGTCCCGCCAAAGATCAGATTAGTTATAAGAGAAGTGATTACGGTCACAATAACCATGGCGGTGACGCCAGCTAAAGAAAAAATACGAACTCTCTGTTGAATGCTTTTGAAATAGTGATAAGAAAAAGGACAAGAGCGGAGCTCACGTTGTTTGAAAAAAATATTAAAAGAGACACCCGGGTCGCGGGTTAGGATGATTAACAGCTTGGCTGCATCAACTGCAACCTGCCAAAAAACCAAAGCAATGTTTAAAAAAATGACGTTGAAATAAAAAAGGTTCGAGTTATAAGGCTCGTTCAGTTTCTTTTCAATTTTTTGTGAGAGTGATAATTCAGTCGTTTGTATTTTCGACTGGAGATAGTAGTAGAGTTTGAGCATATGTATTTAAAAGAATTATAAACTATTGATTATGATATTAAAATTTAAAAATAAAAATGCAAAATGACAAATAAAAATTAAAAATTAAATTATTTTTATTTTTTAAAGTTAAGATGTTTGATGCTATAACGTTGGCTATTTCAATTACTTCTTTTAAAAGCCAATCGATTTCTTTTTTATCTCCTTTGTTGGTGTCACGCAAATACCAGCCAAACTTTCGATTCATTGGCTGACTTTAGGGAATGATTAAACATAAAACAAAATTATACAGTCGCTTTTTGAATTCATTTTTGAATTTTGAAATGTCATTTTGCATTTTTATTTTTAAATTTTTATTTTAGTTCTTTAGAATAAAAAATGATTTTTTTCTCCTTGATTCTGGGATTCATGATTCTTTACTCTATGTAAATTATTATACCATTTTTCTCAAAGCTTACACAATAGTTTTTAAAACAAAAACACACAGTTTTTTAACTGTGTGTGTTTGAAACTATTTGTCTTGTTTATTGCTTCTTGATAATGTTCTCCACCGCCGCCCATTTGCTTTCTCCGACTTTTGGCACCAAGATAATCACCTCATCTCCTTCTTCGCCCTTAAAATAGGTGACGCTGGCATTGATGATCCGCCAGCTCTTGTTATCGGCGGTGACAATAAATTCATTCTCCCCTACTCTTTTTAAAATACCCGATATCCTTTCCCTCTCAATCGGTCCGATCTGTTTATAGATAAATGTACCGTTGCCGGTTATTGATAATTTCAATACGTCTCCCTCAACCAGCTTAGACTTGGAAGCGTAATTGGCGGAAATATTGTAAGACTTGCCATCGGGACCGATCATATTTTCTCCGTCAAATACACCTTCGATAATCTTTTCATCCGCACCTTGGCCTGTGGTCAAACCTTTGACACTTTCATCAATTGCCTGCCCCGCGCCTATTCTTGCGCTTCCTTCCGGGGTAATAAATGTCGAAAGCAGCTTGATGATCTGTTCATTGTTTTCTTTGACGTTCTGCAAAAGTTTTTTTATCAAAACTATTTTTGATTTAGGGATAACTGTGTTTTCTTCTGTTGTTACCTCCTTCGCTTGATCGGAATTATCCTCAAGCTCAAAATCTAAATTTTTGTCTTGGTTTTCCATACTTTTATTTTTGTTTATTTAGTAAATAAAAAATAAGCCTATTTAGCTTATTTTTTGTATATTATAGCAATTTTTTCATTTTGTAAATACCGAAGGCTAAAATTAATTTGCTTACTTAGTCTTAGCCTTCTTGTCTAAAAGCTTGCGAATTTTTTCAACCACCTGTGTAGGGGTAAAATCAGCTTTTACCAAATATTCATCTGTGCCCAATTTATATAAAGCTTCTTTGTCTTGATCATTGGAAAGGTTGGTAAGACTGATTACCGGTATATCATGAGTGATTGGATTAGCCCTGACTTTTTCCAAAACATAGAAACCATCACCGCCGGCCATTACCACGTCTGACAAAACTAATTCCGGCTTGTGTTTCAAAATCATTTCAACTCCGTCTTTGCCATTATGAGCCGTAAAGACGTTAAAATCTTCGAGTCTAAGTTTTTCACCGTATAGGTCGATTAACCACTTGTCATCATCGACCAAGACGATGGTTTTTTTCTCCTTTTTCATAATTTATTTTAAAAAATTTTTATTTTTTTGAAAGTAAATACATTATAACACTTTTCAATATAATACGCCATAATATTATTATTTTTAAAATTTCTACAGGCTTCACATTTCGATTTGCGCTCTTCTCATTATTTCTGCTTCGATAATATTCCTATCTTGACCGTATTTTAATCTACTTAAAGATTTTATTTTACTGGCCAAGTCTTCTCTTTTAATGCCCAAAAGCGGCCAAGTCGTATTCAAAGAGAAAGCGCGTCCGGCACTATTATCAATCAGTAATTTTATATAGGCAGTGCCTTTGTCGATGTTGATCAAGTCATATTGATTGAATACAGGAGAAAATTCTTTTTCGATTTCTTCTGCATCCTCGGTCCCGATTTTAAAAGAAACCCAAGTGCCGACGTTGCCAAAAACAGCATCCTTAATGGAGGTATCTTGGCCTTTGACCAACTGGCCAAGATATTGATGAGCCATAATCAAATTCAGATTATATTTTCTGGCCTCAGAAAGAATCGAGCAGATCGAATCGGTGGTAAAATTTTGAAACTCATCAATATATAAATAAAAATCTTTGCGTTGTTCTCTGGGCATGTCAGTGCGAGAAAGCGCATTGACCAAAATCTTACCGACCAAAATCATGCCCAAAAGATAGGCGTTTAATTCGCCGACTTGGCCTTTTGGCAGGCTGATCAATAAAATCTTCTGTTTGTCCATTATGTCGCGCAGATTAAAAGAACTTTGCTGCTGACCGATGATCGGTCTCATCATATCATTGGAGATAAAAGAGGTTAATTTTGAAGTGATATAAGGCACAACGTTGGCCAGCGCAGCATCGCCACCCGCCTTTTCCGCCTCTTTGCGCCAAAAATCCACTACTGTCGGATCTTTGCAGCGCTCTAATTTCATCCGCCGAAAACTGGCATCAGACAAAACTTTTGGTATTTCCATCAATGTCGAACCGCTCTCAGGATCGCTCATTATCAAGAGCATTGCATTGCGCATATACTGTTCAAATATCGGACCGCCGGTAGATTTCAAGTCATAAAGCTTGTCAAAAATCTTGATCATTTCATTGATGACAAACGACTTTTGCTCCGGATATCGAGAATCAAATTCCAACAAATTAAGCGCCAACGGCCTTTCAATATCAGCCGGGGAAAATAAGATTACATCTTCTGCTCTTTCCGGCGGAATGCGCACCAAGATATCATCAACCAGATCGCCGTGTGGATCGATTACACAAACACCTTCGCCATTCATTATGTCCTGGATAGCCATATTGGCCAAAAGCACCGATTTACCTACGCCGGATTTACCGATGATGTAAGTATGGCGGCGGCGGTCATCTCTTTTTATTTTTATGTCCTTGCTCAATCCGCGATAACGATTGGTGCCTAAAATAATTCCTTCATCCGGAACATTGGTCGGAGCCGGCGCATGCTTGGCTGTCAACCAAAGGATATTCGGAGTTTCAGTCCAGCGAAGCGGCAGATGAAAGATACTGGCAAGCTCTTCGGTATTTAATAAAAAGCTGATATGCTCATCAAAACGACGATAAATATAATCCCTGATCAACCTTTTGTGCTTAACCATGCTTACTACCCGATTGATTTTGTTATTAAAGATATTGCCATATTCATACAAATTGTATTGTCCAAAAACTCCAATGATATTATCCAAATAAATTTTTGCTTGGCCTAAATTTTTTGCATTTACGATAACTCTGACATTAACATCCAGGCCGGCCTTGGCGTTTTTTTCTTCCAAATTCTTCATGATCTGTTCGTCCATCGCGTTTTGTTTTGGCGGAGCAGCCTGATTTTTTTGTTGCTCTTTTGCAGAGTTCGGGTTTGCCGCTTTAGCGATATCATTAAGTCCAGTCATAAAACTGCTGGTAAAGCTTCCGCCCAAAGCCTCGTCGATTGTTTTACCCTTGCGAATCTTGCTAAACACACTGCTGGCTCTATTATGCCAAACCCCTTTTGCACTCCTGACTACATATTGGATCGCCATGCTTTCATCATGTCCCAGTTTTGACATTACATTGATGATGGAATTCAAAGGGTCAGTTTCCATCTTGTTGTATGTCCTGATGGGAAAAATAAAACTGCGCTTGGTCTTCAAATAACCGGCGCAAACGCTTGATTGATGATTAAAGATATTATAATCACTGACCGGTTCCATCACTGCTTCCGGATAATGCGCCTGGACCTGCTGTTCCAGGTAACGCCCCATTTCTTTTGGCGCTACAAGATAAAATGAAATGTGTTTTTTATTGGCCACAATCTCAAAAGAAAAATGATCTTTTCGCCCCAATAACCAGGCCTTAGGGCCACGCTTCGCCCTAAGGCCACCAATCGAGGAAAAAATAATTTCACCACGAGCAATCTCTTCTCGCACTTGTTGAACGGTCAAATCCTTGTCCTGATCTTTCGGCTTTTCTTTTGGCAGTCTTACCAAATAGATAACATGATCGTGATAGCTAGTCATAATAGCTATTCTGGTAATAAGTTTTTTTATCAAAGCTAAAATGATCACCACCAAGACCAACCAAAACAAGCTCACCATAAGTGAACTATAGTCATAGGATAAGTTATTGACGTTATCACCAAGATTGACGCCCAAGCTGTTGCTTGATTGCTCAATGCCGAAATCCATACAACTTTTTTATTAAAGATTAAGTATTGGTGCCTGTAGCATTTATCAAGCTCTTCAAGACAAAATTGGCAATTCCCCAAGCAGCTAAAATTATGATCAAACCGATTATGGCTGCGCCTAACATCTTTTTTGATTCGTCAACTTTACTCTGATCTCCGCCAGCGGTCATCCATTTGAAACCGGCGATCAAGATCAAAACCACAGCGATGATACCCAAAAATCCCAAAGCAACATTAATTACGCTGGCAGCGATTTCTTGCGGACCCTTATTGCCGTTGCCCAAGCCCAAATTATCTTCAATATTTCCTCTAGTTTCTGTTCCACCGAAAGCATCGTTTACATCTAAAGCTTTTGCGGGAGCTGATAGTAAAAATATCGGAGAAACAATGACCAAAACTGCCACAAAAGCAGTCAGCTGTTTTAACATCTTTTTCATTCACTCTCACCCCCTTTCTCATTTTTTAATCTTATCATTTCTTCAACTTTAATTTTGGCTTCTTTTTCCAAGAAAAAAGCGTTCACGCCTGGAATAATTTTCAGCCAATTTATGATTAATTCAATGACTTTTTTAACTTTAACTTTTGTTTCACTCAAGAGTACATTTACTTGATAGGCAGTTTTTTCTCCCACTGTTTTGAATTCATTCTTTTTCTCCGGAGAGAGATTTAAATAAATATCTGCCATCCCTTCTTCCATGATTTTTTCTATTTTTTTCTGCCGTACCGCAAACTGATCGCCCATAGGATTGGTGCTGTCAGATACAGAAATCAATTTCTCACCATCTGCCTGGCCGGTATTTATTGAAGAATCTTTAATTTTTTCTTGCATGCCAAAATCAAACCGCTCAATAACGGTTTCTTTCTCAGCTTGCCCGCCAGGCTTTTTAACCTCCACAGCTACTGGCGGTTTTTTCTGTTCCAAATTTTTTGCAATTTCTTTTTCTTGCACCATATTATTAACTAAATTATAACATAATTTAGAAAAAATAAAAAACCGCTAACAATTGCTAACGGGTGAATTGAGGACGGCCATAATCAAAATTGCAACAGCCGTCATAACAATTGAAATCAGGAAAGGAAACGTGCCTCGTACCAGCGGGTATCAGAAAGAATTTCCCCCTACCAGTAAACAAATCCTCCTTAAGGTCTGAAATTCCGAAGCTCAACTTTCCAGCATACAGCCTGACGTGGGTTGCGCCTTGAAGAATTTCATATCCCCATTGATTGGACACTGATTGCTTTTCACCTATTTGGTCAAATTTCATACCCCCTCCAATTTATATATTGAACACCGATAATAAATGAGCATTGAACTTTTAATTTAAATCTTTTTGCACGAAAAGTCAATCTATGCCATAATATGTTTATGCATAATTTCAAAAATGATTAAAAACGAATCCAAAATCACCAAAAACATCCAAGAGGTAATAATTGACAATCCACGAACACTCAATCACAAGATTCGCTGGATAAATGTTACCGATGCAGGTAAAAAAGAAATAGAGTATTTGAGAAAAAAATATAATTTTCAAATGCCACACCTACTTGCTTGTTCCTCTCATGTATTCACGCAAAGACCGACGGTCAAGCATTGCGAAGAAGGCTATATTTTTGCAATCATGCATTTTCCGGTTTTTATCAACGGAAAGATAACCGCTACTGAAATTGATTTTTTCTTCGGACGAGGATATTTGATAACCTTGCACAATGGGAATATGCAAGCCTTAAATGAATTTTTTAATTTATGCAAAAAGGCCGGAGACTCACTATTGACTTATCAATTCGAATCATCAACTGTTTTACTCTATGAACTTTTGGAAAAGCTGATGCATAGCTGTTTCCCACTTCTTGACCAAAACAGCCTGGCGATCAATCGAGTAGAGGAGATAATTTTTTCTCAGGAACAAAAAAAGGCAGTATCAGAAATATTGACATTAAGGCACAATATAACCAGCTTCCACAAAATCATGCACAGCCATAAAAAAATTCTCACTCAATTTATGGATATCAAAAGCAAACTAGTTCCTACCTCTCAACTACAAAGCTATTACAAAAAACTTATTGAACATTCCATTTCTATTTGGGAAATCTTGGAAAATCAAAAAGAAATTGTTGAGGTGTTAAATAGCACCAACGAATCTCTGCTTAATTATCGTCTGAGTGATATCATGAAAACTCTGACAATCTTTTCGATTATCAGCTTTTATCTGACCCTGATTGCCGCAACTTTCAGCATGCGAGCCGAAGGAATGCCTTTTGTGGACTCCGGATACGGTTTCTGGCTGATCTTCAGTTTCATGGCCTTAGTCGGAATAGGATTCATCATGTTTTTCAAAAGAAAGAAATGGTTGTAAACAACAATTAACATTTAACAATTGCAGTTCGCCTACACAAAAACAATCGCCTGTGCGATTGTTTTTTATCCCCTCTGCCATCCCGAATCCCGTTCGGCTGAGCTCACGGTCGAAGCCTTTAGGGCGAGGGATCTCGGGATGTGGAAGGAATATGAATTTTAAACTTTAAAGAAAATCTAAATAAAACTTAACTTATTCTTAAACCCTATACTGCTATATATTATTTTTACTTTAATTCGAGATCTCTCACATCCCGGATCAAGTCCGGGGCTAAAGGCATCGCTCCGTTCGAGATGACAAAAATTTTTTTATTTTCCAGACAATAACTTCTTGACATCACTATAGATCTCTACCTTAACCAACTCCTGGCGTAACTCGCTTGCACCTTCCAAGCCGGTAACATACCAGCAAAGATGTTTGCGTAATTCAACAATACCGGCTCTTCCGCTCATCTTCTCAGCCAACTTAGCATGTTGCAAAGCAATCTTAAATATCTCCTCTCTACTTTTAACTTTTGACATTTTACTTTTGACTTCTTGAAAAATCCACGGCTTACCCATCGCTCCTCGAGCGATTCCCAGCCCATCTGCTCCAGTTTTTTCTAACAATGCTTCTGCGGTCTGCCAATCATTCACCCCCCCGTTGGCCAATAGAATGCCCGGAAATATTTTTCTAGCATCCTTTATGATCTGCCAGTCCACTTCACCTTTGTGACCCTGCGCCAAACTGCGTCCATGGATCATTACTGCTGCAATCGGCAAGTCTTTCATCTTTTCTAAAAAAACCAAAGCATCAACTTTTTTCTTGGTAGCTCCTTCATCCTTCTCCACCCTGGCTCTGATTTTGATAGAAACCGGCAAATGAGTATTATCAATGACGCTTTTTATCACTTCATGAGAAAGTTTTAAATCACCCATTAAAATCGCTCCTGCGCCTTGTTTCTGAACTTTTTTTACCGGGCAACCGAAATTAATATCAATGCCATCGGGTTTTAATTTTTCAGTAATCATCTTCGCGGCAACCGCAAAATGCTTCGAATTAGAGCCAAACAATTGGACCACATATGGCCTTTCTGCCGGGACGAATTTCAACAGTTCTAAAGTCTTGGCTGGAGAGTAATTAAGCGCTGTTGCTGATGCTAATTCAGAATAAACCACATCAGCGCCAAAAGTTTTGCACAGCTGACGATAGGCGCTATCTGTCACCCCAGCCATTGGGGCCAAAGCATAGATTGGTTTATTTAGTTTCTGCCAAAAATTTTTTCTCATATGCTAGTTTCCTTGACCGGAGACAAAAATTTACTGATGGCCGGATAAAGCAAGCTCGCCATAGCGGCAGCCACAAATGCCCACCAAAAACCTTCCGGCTTTAAATAAAATAAAAGCATTAAGGGCGGAGCCATAATAGTTCTTGCTACGTTCAAAGCGACTTCCCGTTGCACTATCATCTTAAAATAATTGCCGTCCGCTGCAAAATCATAAAAAATTGCAGACCATGGAATCTGAACAAAACGTTCGCTTAAACGTTTGTAAGCATCAACCAATAAAACTGAATCAAAGCCTTGAACGAACAATCTACCGATCCAACCAAAAAAATGTAAGACACTGCCCACGGCCAACAACTTTTTCTTGTTCTGACGGTCAATCATTTTGCCAAAAAAATAAAAGAATATCAAGGTCACAAAAGCCGGCAAGGAAATAAGCGCTCCCACTTTACTGGTATCACTCAGTATTGCCATCAAAAAAATCGGCCACAAAATCAAACCGATCCATGATTCAACGGCATATCCGGAATAACTGAGCAACAAAGGGCGACCATTCTTTGACCACAAATCACGATACAGACCTTCTTTATTAAATGCAAGTTTTTCATAACTTTCTGCTGAAAAGAATAGGGGGATGGCCGATACTGCGATTACAGATAATCCAGTAAAGAATAAGACGTCAAAACCGAAATACTTCGCCAACAGACCGCCCACAAAAGGCGCGATCAAGCCTGCGACAAGCGCTATCGTTTGCTGGACTGTTACTGCCCTGCCATGCTTCTTACGATCAACTTGTCGAACGAAATTGATATGAAAACTATAATTATATAATATAGCTTCAATTGCTCGCAAGAAAGGCAGAACAAAGAAAAGCCAAGGATGAGCGACGATCTGCCTCAAACCTATAAAATATAAAATCAGAACAATGGCAGACATTAAAATCGAATGTTTTACCCCAAGCCATGACACCGCCCTGGCGCCGATATATGAAAAAAGTAAAAAACCGAAAGTATTCAGAAAAAAATATCCTAGTATTGAAACGACTGAAAATCCAAGAATATAAAGATAAACCGGAACAAAAACAGAAACCAACCCAAGAGCAAAATTCAAAAGTCCATAAGAAATATAAAGCTCATTCAACTCTTTCTGCTTGAAAAAATCATGGATGTGGTTGTTATGGTGGAAAATTAGGGACATAGAATCAATTAACAATTATCAATTACGAATTAACAATTATGAATAATGAATAAAAAATAATATTATAAAAAACAAAAAAATCACAACATACAAAAAAAATGTGTCATCCCGGCCCCCGAGCCGGGAACCAGGGGTTGGTTGGAAAAAATTTGGATACTGGATTAAGAAAATAAATTAAAGGTTACTTAGTATAGTTCAGCCACAAACATTATTAATGTCAATCAAATGGATCCCGGACTTTCGCTGCTGCTCCATCCGGGATGACACATTTTTTTCTATCGCCTTCGTCTATCTCCCTTCTATCATCCTCTCAATCATACCCCCTTTTTCTTGTCATCCCCGCGTAGGCTGGGATCCATCATGATTAGCTTCGAAGAAAGATAAAATATTTAATTATTTTTTAGCTTATTAATTCTCATCCCCTCTTTAGTATCCTCAACGGAATAACCCAGCTTTTCTATTTCCGCACGCAAACGATCTGACTCTTTCCAATTCTTTTCTGCACGGACTGTGTTGCGTTTTTTTATTAATTCTGAAACTTCCTTATCAAGAATTCCACTCATAATTCCACCTGTCAATTTATACTCTATAGTTTTGAAGTTTGAATAATAATGATTAGATTTTAAATTCAACCCTAGCACCTGGTCAAAATCCAAGACAGTGGCTAACTTCTCTTCGGGTGATAAATCGGATTTCAAAACTTTCTGAACTAAAGCTAATGCTTTGGGAGTATTAAGATCATCATTGATTACTTTTAAGAATTGAATTTTAAATTCTGCATTTACTTTCTGATCCTTTCCCTTCCGTTCTTTTAGTTCCATTATTTTTTTCCAAAGATTGTCTAACCCCTTCTGTGCAGATCTGATCGCCTCTTCTGAATATTCCATCGGCTTTTTATAATGAGTACTCAGGGCAGCATATCTATAGGCCAATGGATTAACGCCTTTTTTTACCAGCGCGTTTTCCAAAGTCAAAAAATTCTCATCGCTCTTGGCCATTTTCTTGCCGCCGGCGATATTTAAAAACGCACCATGCAACCAGTAGTTAAAAAATTTCCTGCCTGTGGCGGCTTCAGACTGTGCAATCTCATTAGTGTGGTGAATATTGATGTGATCAATGCCGCCGCAATGGATGTCTAATTGCTTGCCCAATATTTTCAAACTCATCGCCGAGCATTCAATGTGCCAACCAGGGAAGCCAACTCCCCAAGGCGATTCCCATTCCATCTGACGTCTATTCTTTTTATTCTCCCCTTTATAAGGGGAGGTGGCGCGAAGCGACGGAGGGGTCAAGGGTTCCGAAAACTTCCACAAAGCAAAATCAGTCGGATTTTTTTTCTCCAAATTTTTCTCTACTCGCGCACCTTCTTTCAATTCGTCCAATTTCAAATGTGAAAGTTTGTTATAGCTCTTGAATTTTGCAGTATCAAAATAAATGCCATCCGAAGTTTTATAGGTATAGCCTTTCTTTTCTAATTTTGTTATGAGATCAATTTGCTCTTGAATATAATCCGTCGCCTTTGGTTGCTTGTCCGGTTTTAAAATATTTAATTTACTGATATCTTCATTGAATGCTTTGGTATAAAATTCCGCAATCTCCCAAGCAGTTTTCCCCTCACGTTTAGCCCCCAATTCTAACTTATCCTCCCCCATATCCATATCACCAGTCAAATGACCGACGTCAGTAATATTCATCACGTGCTTCACTTTAAAGCCGTTGTATAGCAATGCCCTTTTTAAAATATCTTCAAAAATATAGGTCCGCAGATTACCGATGTGAGCATAATTATATACGGTCGGACCGCAAGTGTATAAACCCACTTTTTTATCCATAAGGGGTGTGAATTCTTCTTTTTTCTTGCTTAATGTGTTGTATAAATATAATTTTTCCATATCCTAAGTTTATCTTATTTTAGCTAATTGAGCAACTGTTACCTAATATTAGCTAAATATTCTTAATACTAATATTAGCCCTCTTTCCTTGACAAAAGTTTAGTTATATACTATGATTACATGTTAACTAGGATTCTCTAGCACTAGCTAAAGGTCCGGTTACTGGACCTTCTTATTTAAAAAAATAAACGATTTTCGGTAGCCAACTTCCTCTCGAATTTTGAGAGTACAAACCCTGCAAGGAGGATTACCATGAAAAACATTACCAAGCTGATCGTTACCGCCCTTTTTGTCGTAATGGCCCTGAACTTGTCTGGTTGCGGTGGTGGAGATTCCGCGACGGCGACGACCGGTACAACCGACACGGCGCTGATGGTCGCGGCAGAAAGCTCGCCGGCGTCGTTTACCCTTGCGGAAGTTATCCCCCAGGACCAGCTCCTGGTGGACAACTACGTCGTCAAAGAAGGAGAAGAGGTGGACCTGGTGATCGCCGTGAACACCACCTTCCCTTTCAAAGGCTACCAAATCGCAATGGGCTACGATCCGAAAGTAATCCAACATGTGGGAGGGAGCGCTGTGGTCGGGTTCAACTTCAATGGCATTGTATTGGTGGACATCACCGAAAACAAGCCATGGCTCGCAAGCAACCCCATCGTCAAGAGGAACGTCGAGAAAGGCCACAACACTACATTGCTTTCCGGGCTCTCCACATCCAGGTACTGCGACTATGTAATATTAACCTCAGTAAGGATCAAGGGGGTCGCCAAGGGTACTACCAGCGTCACGCTGGAACCTTGGGCAGACCCGGAATTCTTCGGTTTCGACATCCCCACCAGGGTCGAAACCAGAAAAAACCTCCCCCCGGTAACCTTCACTGTTACCGTCAACTGATCGCCGTTTCGGCTCCAACCCCATCATCTTTCACAAGATGATGGGGGCTTTTTTTATTCAAGAAATTTCCAGTCTTTCACTTTTACCAAATCCCCTGCTTTTAATTTCTTATCTGAGTTAAATTCAATATCAAAATAATATTCGGTCTTCCCACGAAAAAGAGCTTTGCTCTCTCGCGGCTGGCCGCGAAAAGAATCTATGCTTTCTTGAGGCTGGCCACTATGAACTTTCCCTTGACTGCGTCCATCAACTATTACTTCAAGTTCTTGACCGACAAATTGTTGTTTATATTTTTCTTCTAGTTCCAAGCTGTATTCAGAAAGAATTTTTGCTCGCTGCTTTTTTATGGATGTCGGTAGTTGATCCGGCATTGAAAAAGCTGGGGTTTTCTCATGGGCGGAAAACGGGAAGACATGCAGTTTGCTGAAATTTATTTTTTTTATGAAATCAAAAGTAATATTAAAATCTTCTTCGGTCTCTCCAGGAAAACCGACAATCACATCATTAGTAATGGCTATTTCGGGCACGGCAGTTCTTAGTTTTTCAATCCGCTCCGCAAAAAACTCGGTTGTGTAAGGCCGGTTCATCAATTTCAAAATCTTATCACAACCGGATTGCAATGGGATATGCAAATGCCGACAAATTTTTCTGTTAGTTTTAATCAACTCGATCAATTCATCATTCACCTCCGTCACCTCAATCGAACTCAAACGGATTTTTTCCAAACCTTCAATTTTTATCAGTTCCTTCAACAAACCAACCAAATTTACTCCCCCTTTAACAAAGGGGGTTGGGGGGATTTGCATTCCAGAGTTACCGCTTTCCCCACCCTTCAAATCCCCGCTTCGGCTATCGCCTCGCCGCCCCTTTGTTAAAGGGGCTTGAGAAAACAAATCCACCCCATACAAACCAAGATGAATGCCACATAAAATTATTTCTTTGAAACCTGCTTCAACGATTTTTTTTACTTCTGCCAGAACTTCTTCAACTGGCCTACTAGTGAGCTTTCCACGATTGTATGGAATGATGCAATAGGAACAGAACTGCTGACAACCGTCTTGAATTTTTAAAAAATATCGGGACTTGCCGGTTTTATATAAGTTATTGCTATTCTCACAACTATTTAATTCTTCTGATCCAACTTTTTCTATTTTGAATTTTGAATTTTGAATTTCTTCAATTAGCTTATCCGCATCTTTCGTGCCAAAAATATAATCCACGCCCAACTCTTCAACTTCTTTTTTATAATTCACCGGCATACAGCCGACCACGACAATTTTTGCATTTGGATTATCCGTCTTTGCCCTCTCAATCATCTTCTTGTCCTTGGCGATAGCGGAATGAGTAACCGTGCAAGTATTCACGATCGCTAGGTCAGCATTATTTTCTGCCACAACAAAACCGGCAGAAATTAATTTCCTACTCAAGCTTTCTGAGTCATATTGGTTCACCTTACAACCAAGAGTGTAAATTTTGTAAGTAATTTTTTTCATATATCGTTGTCATTGCGAGGAGTAGCAACGACGTGGCAATCTCAGGTTGATTGTCACTTACCTGTTTATAGTAAAGACAATAATATTCTAATCAACCGAGATTGCCACGCCTTCGGGTCGCAATGACAAAAAATTTAGCTTTCAAAAAAGCTCCGACGTAATGCGGAGCTTTATTCTGGAGCCAGCTACAGGACTCGAACCCGTGACCCGCAGTTTACAAAACTGCTGCTCTACCAACTGAGCTAAGCTGGCTTAGATTTTTAACCTACAAATTATTAACTTCACTTTTACATTCTGCTCTCAGACTTTATCCGCGGCTTGGCGGAACTGATAGCTAAGCTGGCTAATATTTACAAAAGAAATAAAGCACCAAGTGCTTTATTTCTGTTACTATAATATAGTAAAGTATTTTTTAGATTTTGGCAAGATTATCTGGACCTATTTGTTCGTGAACCAAAATCTTGTTTGGCTCGTGCCGCAGGGCGCTCGCCTCCTGGCTTGAATCCACTTCTTGCTGGCGCTTCCGTTCTTTGCCAAGGAGAACGATTTTGCCCGCCTGGACGTTGCTGGCTGCTGCTGGAAAATTTACTGCCGGCAAAAGCGGCTGATTTCGGCCTACTAAAACCGCCTTTTTTACGGCGACCAGAAGTAAAGGCAGGCGCCTTGTCTAATTCGGCGAATTTAGTCAAAGGCAGATTTTTATTAATCAATCTTTCAATGCTGCGAATTTCTTTGGATTGGCTTGGCATTGCAAATGAAATGGCAATTCCCTTTTTTCCAGCTCTTGCTGTACGGCCGATACGATGAACATAATCTTCTGAATTGTCAGGTAAGTCATAATTTAAAACCAACTCAATATCTTTGACGTCAATTCCGCGAGCTGCAATATCAGTTGCTACCAAGACACGAAATTTACCTGCCTTGAAACCCGCCAAGGCTTTTTTGCGTTGATCAAGGGAGCGATCAGAATGTATTTCTGCCACCGTATGCGCCATCAAATGAATGCTTCTAGTCAAAGACTTAGCGCTATGTCGAGTGCGGGCAAAAACTAATACGGAACCTGTATATTGCTTGAGCAGTTTTTCTAGATGAGTCAGCTTGTCCTCTTTTTTCATGATAAACATTTCTTGTCTGATATGTTCAGCGGTGGTACCTGCTGGCGCAACCTCGATACTTACGGGCAAAGCCATATGATCGGAAGCGAGTCTGACGATCGCTACCGGCATAGTTGCTGAAAACAACATAGTTTGATGAACATGAGTTACGTGAGATAAAATATCTTTTACCTGGGGCAAGAAGCCCATGTCAAGCATCATATCTGCCTCATCCAAAACCAATACTTTAACCTCTTTCAGACTGATAGATTTTCTTTTGATGTGGTCATTCAACCTGCCTGGAGTAGCAACGATGATGTGCGGATTTCTGCGCAAGACCTGCATCTGCTTGCCGATTGGCTCCCCGCCAATTAGGGCAGCGGTACGTAAGCCAAGGCTCATCCCTAGTTTTTGCAAGCTTTCCTCAACCTGCAATGCAAGTTCTCGAGTAGGTAATAAAACCAGACCTCTGCCCTTATACAAGGCTAACCGCTGCAACATCGGAATACCGAAGGCAAAAGTTTTGCCGGTACCGGTTTGTGCAACTCCGATCAAGTCCTTGCCATCAATAGCAACCGGAATTGCTTTTTTTTGGATTGGCGTGGGTATAGCCAATTCCATTTTTTTCAGCACCTCCAGTATGGATTCGCTAATACCCAATCCTTCAAACCCTGGATTGGCAATGTTTTTTTGTTCTGTCATAATGTTTTTCGCCTTCGGCTACCCCAAATATGAGGTGCATTCGAATAAAGCGAATAAAAAATAAGTGACCCGATTTCTACAGGCCACTTAATGACAGGAGACTCGAATCTGTAATCTATACAATATAAATATATAGATAATTAATAATAAAACAACAATAGCACAAAGGTGCTATTTTGTCAAGCGTTAATAAGTTTCGATTTTTGCTTAAAATATTTTTTTATCCTTAAGACCAACTTCTACATAAAAAAGAGTCCTTTGTAAAATACAAGGACTCATAAGTTCAAAAGAAAGTGTGGGCAACCCAAAAAGGCAGGATTGCGATTTTATCATTTTTATTCGCTGAAAGATGTGACTTTAACCAAGAACGGGAACATACTGTTGCGTTTGAAATGCCATCGGATTTTACAAACAGCCAATTTACAGGAACGTTTGCAACCCCGTGTGACACATCAGTGCTGTGCCCCTTGGGCATGTAGTCTCCTCCAGGCGCTATAATCCAGGTGGGGCTACCGGAAAACATCGAATGACTTTTACCGGTCAATTCAAAGTATGAGAATAGGTAAAAAATTATCTGGAAAACTGACGGCATAACCAGCTTGTGAGGGCTGTCTCCACGAATGTTTTGCATAATTATGCCTATATCTGACTTGAAATCCAGATCTACAGGCCAATGGTATTGCCCGACAACTGCGTGACTTCGTCTTTCTTCAAGCAGGACAGTATCCTCATTCACATCACAAAAGCGAATGATTTGCCGCTGTTTCAATGCATGCAGAAAAGTCATGGGGTTAATATTGGGAAAAAGGTCGTACTTCCAGTCTCGAGCGAAAAACTTTCCTGAAGTGCATGTTGGATTCCGATTATGTTTCTCAAGCTTTTCTTCATACTCGTTGTGATACTTCATGATATCCGGTAGCATGTTTTGAATATCATCGAAGGAAAAACCAAGAGAAACAAGTACTCGCAACATTGAATACAAGCCGTCCCAATAGCATTTGGGTAAATCAGTTAAGCTAAATGACTGAAGGTATAGCTGTTGCTCCATTTGTTCTAAAAAAATTGAATACTCGACCGGAACAATGTTATTCAATTTCCCCAAGCTGTTGAAACTACGACTGAGTTTCATAATTCCTGTGAGCCCGCCCCTGGTAAGCTGGCCACTTTCGCTCCTCTGAATTAGTTGCCCAATTTGCGGAGCTGTGATTTTATCCCTGAAATTTTTTGCCATTTCCCTTCTCCTTTCGCTTTTCTGGCAATGACTGTTTGGCAGATAATCATATCCGACAAAAAGATAAGCCAGTAAGCAATTCACGTTGTTAATGAGCTTGTTTCTTTTAGAGCCTATCTCTTAAAGAAATCTTTATATATTACAATAAAAATAATTATTAATCAAGCATATCTTTTATTGCACCTTTTGCATGGTCCGAGCTATCTTGTGAGAAGACAAAACATAAAAGAGCTCCATTCGGAGCTCTTTTATGTTTTTGTGCGCCCACTAGGATTCGAACCTAGGACCTTATCCTTAAAAGGGATCTGCTCTACCGGCTGAGCTATGGGCGCTTTTTAACTTTTAACAATTAACAATTAACTTTTAACTACGAGAAACAAACAAAAAATAAAACAGCGCTGGGGCTGGTTGCTTATTTAAAAATATAATAACAAAATATTGTAAACTTTGCAAGACTATAGAAAATGACCTGTTATTCTAATCTAAATAATACCTTAATTTGTCATTCCGGCCCAGATCCCCGCTTTCGCGAGGAGGAATCCAGGGTTGGTTCGAACCAAATGTGGTTTTTTACCCTTTGCATATAAGGCAACTTCGTGATTTTAACCCTGGATCCCGGGTCATGCCCGGGATGACAGTGGGAGTAATTCAGTCTATATTATTCAATAAGTCATTTTAAAATACAAAAATCCCCTCACCCCCCCCCCTTTTTTTTGATAAAGGGGGAACAATTTAATCCCCCAACACCCTTTGTAAAAGGGGGCTAAAATGCAAGACGGTGGATAAAAAGTGGACAGCATCGGCTTGATAAAAAGGTTTTGAACGTGTAGTATAGAATACATGAGTAATAACCCAGCAGTCGGCAAATTGCCACCACAAAGCGTTGAAACGGAACAGTCCCTCTTGGGCTGTCTTTTGATTGACAAGGATGCGATGATCCGAATCGCCGACACGCTGACTGAAAAAGATTTCTACAAAGACAGTCATCGGAATATTTTTGAGGCGATGAAAGAGCTTTATAACAAGCGCGAGCCGATTGATATCTTGACCCTGTCCAACCGCTTAAGCGAAAAGAATCATCTTGACATTGTGGGCGGCAGAACCTACCTAGCCCAACTTTCCAATTCTGTTGCCACCTCTTCTAATATCGTCACCTATGCCAACATAGTGCAACGTAAAGCGACTCTTAGACGCTTGCTTGACGTTTCAACCCAACTTGGCGAATTGGGCTACAGCGAAGAAGAAGATGTTGAAAAAATTCTGGACGATGCGGAACAAAAAATATTTTCGGTTTCACAAAAATTTTTAAAGAATACTTTCGTTTCCATGGACGGTCTTTTGACCGATGCATTCGAACGCATTGATGAACTGCATCGACAAGGCGGTAAACTGCGCGGACTAGCGACCGGTTTCTATGATTTGGATAATTTATTGGCCGGCATGCAGAAATCCGATTTGGTTGTCTTGGCCGCTCGGCCTAGTGTCGGTAAAACCGCTTTTGCCTTGGATCTTGCCAGACAAGTTGCCTTGAAAAACAAAGCCGCAGTCGGTATTTTCTCTTTGGAAATGGGCAAAGAGCAGTTGGTGGATCGTATGCTTTGTTCCCAAGCAAAAATAAATCTCTGGAAAATGCGCACCGGCAACTTGGGCGATAGTGATTTTATCAATATCAATCAAGGCATGGCTGAGCTTTCAGAAGCACAGATTTATATTGATGATTCTTCCACTAACAGCATCATGGAAATCCGTACCAAAGCCCGACGCTTACAGATTGAAAAGGGCCTAGATATGATTGTCATTGACTACTTGCAATTAATGGAAGGCCGTGGTAAATATAGCGACAACCGTGTACAGGAAGTTGCAGAAATTACCCGCGGTCTAAAAAGTTTGGCCCGTGAATTGAATATTCCAGTCCTAGCTTTATCCCAGCTTTCTCGTACGGTTGAGCAATCGAATCCTTCCATTCCAAAACTTTCTCATTTGCGTGAATCAGGTTCCATCGAGCAGGATGCGGATATCGTTATGTTTATTTACCGCAAAGCGGCCGACCGCAATTTCCGCCGGGAAGATTTATCCGACCAAGACAGAACTTCAGCTGAAATATATATTGATAAGCACAGAAACGGTCCAACCGGTAAAATTACTTTAAGATTTAATGAGGATTCAGCCAACTTTGAAAACGCCGCCAGTCGCGAAGATGCACCGCCAGAGTTTTAAAAATTCAAAATTTAAAATGAAAAATTTAAAAGATTATTTTTCATTTTTAATTTTTAATTTTTAATTTCACAATATGTTCAACAAACTAAAACAAATCAAAGACTTGCGCAGCCAAGCCAAGACCATGCAGAATGCATTGGCTGGTGAATCTGTAACCGTTGAAAAAAACGGCGTTACTTTAATGATGAATGGTAATCTGGAGGTGACTTCCCTGGTCATTAATGATGAGCTGAATAAAGAAAGCCTGGAACGCATCATCAAGGATTTAATCAATGAAGCAATCAAGAAAACTCAAAAAATAATGGCTCAAAAATTGCAAGAAATGGGCGGTCTAGGCAATCTTGGATTGTAATATAGCAATTCTCACCCCTCCGCCCCTTCGGGGCACCTCCCCTTATTAAGGGGAGGAAAATCCCCTCCTTTATAAGGAGGGGTGGCC
>Ga0209319_1001366_pt1 | contig 20489 bp, 17 predicted proteins | sample RifGroE2_FD_184000 | JGI IMG/M metagenome (GOLD analysis project Ga0209319, IMG submission 184000) | Groundwater microbial communities from Rifle, Colorado - Groundwater E2 (SPAdes) (version 2) | ecosystem: Environmental > Aquatic > Deep subsurface > Groundwater | place: Rifle, Colorado, United...
GGTTGAATAATTCTCGTAGACTTTCAAAAGATTATGAAACGAATCCCGTTTCTTCAGAAAATTTTGTTATGGTTTCTCATGCAATGACTATTCTTGCGAGGTTTTCAACACCATGAATACAGCTTCTTAAAAAATTGAGGAAGTTTTTATGATGTCGTGGTTATTAATTCTACTGATTATCGGCCTGATTCTTTTTGCTCTCACCAATATTCACACGTTTGTAGGTCTGATCGTTCTCGGTCTGCTCTATCAGTTTGTGTCAACAAAGCTTGACCGCGAGGAGTATCAAAGCCCTGGCAAACTGGTCTCTGTGGGTGATCATCGTTTACATATTAATTGCAGCGGCACCGGCAACGCCGGACCGACCATTGTGCTCGATTCTGGTCTCGGCATGTCTTCTCTTGATTGGTCAAAGGTACAGCCGGAGATCGCCAAATTTGCTCGCGTCTGTAGCTACGATCGTGCAGGCTACGGCTGGAGCGAAGAGGGCAAAAATCCACGTACGAGCGAGCGCATGGTAGAAGAACTGCATACACTGCTGCACAATGCCAGCGTTCCAACACCGTATGTGCTTGTGGGTCACTCACTTGGTGGCACGAATATGCTGCTGTTTGCAGAAAAATATCCGGGTGAGGTTGCGGGATTAGTACTGGTTGATGCAGTGCATGGTGACCAGATCAAAGAAATTGCTACAACAATTGAGCCTGATTACACGTGGGTTGAGAAGTGCATAAACAACAGATTTATCAAAACGTACTGCGGCGGTGAGCGGTTCTTGTACCAGTTTATGCCACATTACTTTGGTGAGCATGTTTTTGAGCCGTCGATCCAAAAGATCATGATTTTGCAGGCGGTTACTCTGCGCTTTGCAAACGCTTTTGATGGCGAATATGCATCATTTGGCAAAAGCCTTTCGCAAGTTAATTACGCACCAGGGTTGCTTAAAGAGCTGCCGCTGGTGGTGATCAGTGCAACACAGAATCGTCCTGTCGATTGGCAGGAACAACAAAAAAAACTTGTGAGTCTCTCATCAAAAAGTTCTCAGGTGATGGCGGATAAAAGTGATCACTTTATCGAGCGTAATCAACCGGAGCTTATTGTTGAGGCGGTGCGCACATTGATTCAGAAGTAAGCATGATTTAATCTTTTAGATACAGTACAAAAAACTCGGTATACTCAAAATAGACCGAGTTTTTTTATTTCAATTTGAACATGTGTTGCGTTTTTTGTTAAATCGTGTAATCTTTTTTTATGTTCGTGAATAATTAAATATACAGTAATTTAAAGAAAGAATAGGTATATGAAAAAGATAGTCTACGCATGCTTATGCGTGATGTTGTGCTCATCTGGATATGCTTGCGCGATGGAAGCTGGAACAGAGTATCAAAAACCAACGCTGCAAGAACAGTTTCAAGGTGCGCTTGATTACAGGTCATTTGATCATATGTGCGAACTTGTACGTGCTGATGTTGGGCATAAGATTAATATAAATGCTCAGGTTCCTGAAGGATTTTACAAGAAATCAACAGCTTTGATTCTGTGCACTGAAGAACAAGAAGAATATAAAAAAGATGATGCCAAACAGCTTTTTACTTTGTTACTTTCTCGACCTGATCTGCGTATAGATGCAGTTGATGAATTTGGTGTAACTGCGTTGATGATTGCTTCTCGATATGGCAACATAGACATGGTTAAACAATTAATTACTCATAAGGATACTGCAAAAATAATTAACATGCAGAATACGTATCAACATTTTTCAGCTCTTATGTGGGCGGCTCGTGCAAGGCAAGTTGAGGTGGTTGAGTTGTTACTCACCGTGCCAGGCATCAAACGAGATCTGACAACTGCGTCACAGTTTGGAGAAACAGCTTTTGATATTGCTTTAGAATCTGCAATCAATCCAAATAGATTATCAGAGGATGGAAAAAATGCTAAACAATGTGCTGGTTTAATCAAGATAAACGGTACTGATAGACAAGGTCGAACACTGTTCATGCTTGCCGCTCAAGAGGGAGATGCTGAGTGGGCGCAATGGCTTATCCAAAAAGGTGCCGATATAAATGTGCAGACATCCCAAGCACAAGGCGGTATGACGGCATTGATGTATGCGGTGGCCGGTAGGCATGTAGATATTGTCAGAATGTTGCTTGAAAATCCAAACCTTAGAACGCAAAGTGATTTTGTAAATGCTCAAGGTTTATCTGCATATAAATTAGCTCTTAATTGTCTTAAAGCATCAGCAAATAATTTTGATAAAAAACATGCGTTCATGCAGATAATTGCTCTTTTCGGTACATATTGGAAAGGATATGATTTACTGCCTCAAATGCAAGAAAAGTATGTTGTTGAGCCATTTTTAAACGATAGTACAATGTCAAATCAAGAAAAATTGTTCGCCATTTTGGAGTTGGCTTATCAACAAAAATGTAATCCACTCGAAGTTCTTCTGTTGCTTGATTTGTCAGGTATAGATATCAATGGGGTTACTCCGGAATATAAACAAAATGCTCTGATATACGTGTGTCGTATGAATGGCAAATATATTGAGGTTGAGGAACTATTTGATGAAATATTTACTAAAAATCCTGCTGTAAGCCTTATCGATAGTAATGGTGGAACGGCATTAATGTATGCACTTGATCATAGTAATTTTTATATGGCTGAGAAGTTGCTCGAAAAAGGTGCTGATGGTCGTGGTGTATTTAATGATACAAAAATGACCTCTTTAATGTTAGCAGTTGAAAAATGTGATTTAGATTCGGTTACATTACTTCTGCAACGTGATCATACGCAAAAAGATGCAAAAAACGCTGAAGAAAAAACAGCTCTTGATTTAGCGTGTGAACAGTATTTGTTACAAAATGAAGATGAATTTGGTTGTCATTATGATCAAAAAACGCATGATACATGCACAAAGATCATTGAACTTTTAGGTGGCACTGTCCCTTCTGCCACACCAGAAGTACCGGGAGAAGTGCCAATGGTTACTGAACCCAAACCAGTGCCGCCGATTAATGTATTGCCAGTACTGCCAATAGTGGCGCCGCATGTGCCAAAACCAGAAGAAATTAAAGTACCCGATCAAACGCATAATACGGTGCAAAAACCAGTTAAGCAGCCGTCAGTTGTTAATGAGAAAAAACAACCAATTTCGTTTAAAAACACTTTTAAAAAAGTTTTCAAAAAATGGGCATTACCAGGGCTTGTGACCATTGCGATTAATGGACTGTTGCTCAAGCGCGGTATGTTTAAAACTGCGTTGGTACTTGATATTTTTGCAGCACTTGCATTGACCGATTGTCTCAAAACTCGATATATACCAACGTGGCTTGGGTACCAACCGCGTCGTCAAGAAATTATGGCAGCCGCCCAAGTGACATGTTAATCACTTGGAGGCACTCTCAAACTGATTTACGTTTTTATGTAATCCAGAGGCACTATCAGTAATCACTGATGTGCAGAGCTCAATGGACTTCGCTATAAAGTTTAAACAACACACATTTTTTTCAAAGATTACCAACCCCCTCGAGTGAAAAAACTCGGGGGTTTTTAATTGTTTTTATTTTTGCTCGATCAAATCATAAAATTCAAATATAAAATTATTTTATAATAAAACTGTTGCTTTTACGATCTTTTTTTTGATATCGTGATAAATAATGGTTTAAAAAAATAGATTTTTAATAGGGAGGTTTTTATGAAAAAATTATCATTACTATTGCTTGTTGCAGTGCTTACTACTGCAGGTGTGATGTCTGCGATGTCAGGTCAAAAGACGGAGCGTGATGTACAAAAGGGTCAGTTGCCTAAGGGAGCTGGACTTGAAAATACCGGTTTCGGATCATTTATTGTATACGCCGGTGGCCGTCGTGAGCCGTTGTCACGATCTCAATATGATGACATGTTAGCTCAGATCTCAAAGAGTGGTCGTATGGTGCAGGAACAGACCGCTACGGGTTTTGTTATTAGAGAGTTAACGCCGGTTGAATTTCAAGCAGAGCAAGACATAAAGGCGGGGCGATTACCTAAAGGGTATCGAGTTGAGCAAACCTCTACAGGCGTTGCGCTTGTGATACCTCAGGGTTTTAACTTGCATATAGATGTTGATCTTGCCGATATTTTAACGGGCAAAAAACAGCTTCCTCAAGGTGCTCGTATTAAACAAACAAGTACGGGTTGGGTGGTTGTATATCCCAAAGGTCCAAAAATTGATGGAAAAAATAAGTAAAAAAAATGTGAGCACAGCCAATGGGGCTTGTGCGGTTTATGTCTCAATATAAAAGGAGGTTCTTATGAAAAAATTATCATTACTATTGCTTGTTGCAGCGCTTACTACTGCAGGTGCAATGTCTGCTAAAATTTCTGCTGATGCTGCTGCCCGCGGAATGATTGATCCCGACATGACGGTTGGTATGTCTTCTGAAAATAAGGCGAAGCCGTGGTTCTTGCCAGGTAATGTGAGCCCTGAAGAAGTGAAGAAATTTGAAGACGGCCTGGAGAAGATTGAGAAGAAAATGCAGAGCCGTATGGATGCGCATAAAAAACGTTTTGAGAAAAAAATGGCAGAGGTAACGCGTTTGCTCAACTTGAGTAAAGAGACGGCTAAAAAAGTTGCAGAAAAACCTGAGTTGAAAGCTTTTGCAGAAGAGATGACTGTATTCTTTGAAGCAAAAAAAGCTAAGATGGAAAAAAATAAAGCTCGCTGGGAACAGTTGAAAGAAAAATGGGAGCAAAAAAAGGCTGACTGGATACAAAAGCATGAAGATATGATGGCAATGGATGATGTAACTGAAATGAAACAGTAAATTGCTGTTTAACTAAAGAAGAAGCCGGTTGGATAATTTTATGTGTCCAACCGGCTTCTTCTTTTTAATGAGAAAATTTAGGCCAGTTTAAGCTGCTCAAGCAGCGCTGCGGTTGTTGCATCTTTACCCAAAAAATCTTTAATGAGACACTCAGGTGGCACGCTTCCGCCTTTGCTTAAAATTTTATTTTTGAACTCAGTACCACCATCAGGGGTAAGGAGCCCGCCCTGTTTGATTTTATGGTGAAGCTCAAGTGCAAATACCAGTGACCAAAGATAGCTATAGTACTTTGAGCCATAACCGAAAAGATGCCCAAAGGCAGCTTCAAAATGGGTTTGATCTTCTGTTGCAATGTGCCGCATAATTGGATCGCGTAATGTTTGCCAAAGGCTATGAATATCACCAATATTTTCTCCTCCCAACGCAAGGTCAAACAGCGCTAAAAAGCTTTGCCTCTGGATGAATGCTGCGAATCCGAATTTTTCTGATTTTTGAATTTTTTTAATAACTTCATCGCTGAGTGATTCTCCGGTGAGGTAATGGCATCCAATTTTTTTAAGAATATCTGTGTCATACGCCCATTGCTCAAATGTTTGGGACGGGGTTTCGACAAAATCTCGTAATACGCTGGTACCAGAAAACACTGCCAGCTCAGTGCACCCTAACAATGAGTGCATTGCATGCCCAAGTTCGTGAAAGATAGTTTCAACATCGTCGAATCGAAGAAGTGATGGTTTTTGCTGCGTTGCAACCGGGAAGTTTGTCACGATAACAACAACACTCTCTGGGTTGCGGTGCGTGCATGAGCTCACGGCAAGTTGAGCAGCATGAGAAAATTTATTTTTGCGGGGGTACAGGTCGAGAATAAGTAGACCGATACATGCGTGATTGTTGTATACCTCAAAGGTTTTAACATCTTTATGTATCAAACCGTCTATATTGACTGGTTTAAACTCAATGCCCAAAAAGTTTTGATACAGCTCAAGTATCGCTGGTACGGTAGTTTCGGTAGGGAAATACTCCGCAAGTTTTTCTTGATCGATATCAAAGTGTGTTTTTTTGTAATTATTGTCTATGAAGCCAACATCCCATGGCTTGATCTTGTTACCATCGCTCAATGTTATACCGACAGGTAGCTTTTCTATCAATAACGCATGATCTCGTGCATATGCACTCTCGCTTTGCTCTCTGAGATGTTTCAAGAATTGTTGTACGCGCTCAGGCGTGGCAGCCATTTGTGAGCACAGTGCAAGATGGGCATAATCGACAAATCCGAGCTTATGTGCAAGTTCAAGTCTTTTTTGTACCAGTTCGTTTAGTACGAGACTGTTTGCTGGGTATGCTCGGTTATTATAGGCGTAGTACAGTTTTTTGCGGGTACTCTCGACGGTACAATTTTCCATAATTTGCGAGTAGATTGCTCGCGTGCATGGGACAACTACGAGCGTATCATGGTGCTCGAGACTGTTGATGCAGTCACTATCGACACCTGCGAGTTCATCACTGGTTATTTCGATGGTACTTGCGTCATCATTGATATTACGGTCAAACGTGAGCCCAAGTTCTGAGATCTTTTTTTGTAATTTTTTTACTTCTTCAAGTTGCTGGTCAGGCAGATCAAGACCTTGACGCTTGAAGTCGTTGAGTAAGCCTTGTACAAAGTACGATTGTTCAAATGTGAGATCATTGGCAGGCGTGTATTCTTTGATCGCATTATAAATTTGTTTATTACCTTCGAGTTCTTCTATGGCAAAATCGTTAAATTTGAGTTGCGAGGCCTGAGCTGCATTGCGTATTGCTTCATCCGGGTGTGTCGCGACCAAAAGCTCCAAGGTTGCACCAAGTTGTTGAAGGTGCTCAAAAACGATATCGAATGCTCGCGCGGTATTCTCGAATGTGCGCTCGTGGCTGGGTAGAGCTTTGAGTTTTGCAAGCTGAGCTTGAGCTTGTGCAAGTGTGCTTTGTGCGTGCTGCTCGATTTCCTGACTTGTGCTATTACGTAAAAGCGTGAGATCGTAAGCGCGTACGCTTATGGAGCAGAGACAGTAGGTTATAGCTAAACATATTTTGAGCTTCACAGGTTCTCCCTTGTTTTTTGTGGTATTGTGGCTGATTCAAGGAGAAGCGTAACACAAAAAAGAGAGAAGGAGGATATTTGAACAACCTCCTTCTACAAGTATGTATGCGCGAATTTTTAGTTTTTTTGTGCGGTGCGCCAGAAAAAGTGGCCGACACGGGATAACAACGATGGCGTTTTTACCGATGTGGTACTGCTCGAAGGTGTTTCTACAGGTTTTAACTTTTCTTCTTTATGCTGTTTTTTTAATTGTCCTCGTGTTAATCCTTGTTTGCTATTTTGATATCGACTGCGACGTGTAGATGGTTTTCTTGCTGCAGTTTCTGTGAATGCTTGTGGTGCTGCTGTAGCTTTTACCTGTTGCGTGTTTTTTGTTGTAGCGTTTAATACAGTTGCCGGTGTATTCGCTGAACTTGCTGAAAGAGGGGTAGATTTTACGGTTGACATGTCTGATATAGAAACACTACGAGTTATTTGTGGCGCTGCTTTTACCGATGCTTGACTTACCGAAGTTGTTGTAATTGCTAAGGGTGCTTTTTTAGATATAAAAGGAGCAGTCTTTTTTGGTAAATTTGGTATTGCTGTAGGTTCTTGGTTTGTACTACTTGATGTGCTTTGAGATGTAGGTTTTTGTGTGAAACCATATTGCATAGGTTTTGTTGGTATTTTTATATTAAGAGGTAGATCTTTTACACCAGCCGTGGTCATAGTCGTTGCCTGCCCGCCGAAGCCCCATGGCGAGAATAAGTATGATTGTCTGGGCTGCAAGCTTGGCGTAGGCTGGGTTGTTGTATTTGAGACCATAGTTGGTATTGTAGTGGTCGGTGATGATGTTGTTATACGCGATGGTTTAACTGGTGCGCTGGAGCTCGAAGAAGTCGTTGAAGATGTATTTGATACCGCCGAAGTGGTTGTGGTGGAGGTTAGCGCTGTAACGGTTGTAGTAGTAATGCTTGGTGTAGTTGTCGTTGTTGGCGCCGATGTTGTGCCTACAGATTCTACTGTTGTTGCAGATGAATTAGGTCGCGTAGCAGCTACTGACATTGATGGTGCACTGGAGCTCGAAAAAGCCACTGCTGGTGCTGCAGCCGGTGGTATTGGTAATTCAGTAGATGTGCTAGATCCCGAAGAAGTTGGAAAGCGACTGAGTGTTTCAGCTACTTGTTCTGCTATTATTTCTTCATCTGTTTTAGCTGGTTGTAAATTAATTGATTTTGAGTGGTGCTTTGCCTTGTATTTGTTGTATCCCCATTTCGCGGTAATCGTCGCAAGCATCGCTGCATCAATGATGAGGGTAATGTTTTTATATCCCGCACGAATACCCAAAGCGTTAAGCGCTGTAACGCTCAAAATGAGTTTAATCGGATGATTTTTTGTAATGTGCGGAAGGTTTGTTTTTGCAAATTTTTTTGCCGGAAAATTCCCTATGCGCGAAAAAATATTTTTTTTCTGCTCAACATTCATGGCGCGGGTTGCGGGTGTGATCGCAAAAGCGAAAGTTACACCGGAAAGAAGTATTCGTTTCATCATAATGAGAGCCCTTTGAGTTTTTTTATTATTATTTGTAATACAATACTTTGATACATGTTACTGTTTTAAGTGTACATTTTTGCGATTGGACTTCAATATTTTTGTATAAAACAAGCAATAACTTTCAATTTGAATTATTGTGTATATGATTTTGGTTCATGGACTATTCACAAAAAAGATTGAGGTTGTGCGCTTTTATGGTGGGGTCTTAAAATGAGGCATTCCTTCTTTGTAATATATCTGTAGTAGTTATGGCAAATGCCATTGTGGCCCGCGCAGATAATTTTCATGCGTATGTGAATAAACCGTGTTATTTGATGTCATTAATATACAGAACTTAGTTGGCTCCGCTATAAACTAACTTTTTTAAAAGAAGGTGCTGCAATGGATCTCTTGTTACTTCAGGCGATTATTCGCCCCATATTCGGTACGTTCGAAATCGAGGAGTTCAAAAAATTTTTGCGCATGGGCCTGGTGTTTACTTCTATCCTGGGCGTGTACTGGACGATTCGTCTGCTCAAAGACGTCGTACTTGCCACGCTTGTGGGTGCACATCATATTCCCTATGCAAAAACCGCGTCCCTTTTTTTTATCGTACTATTTTTGGTGGTATACAATCGATTACTCAACCTCTACTCGCGGGAAAAGGTTTTTTATCTGATCATTTCCTTTTACACCTTTGTTTTTGTGGTGGTTGCGTGTCTTTTGCTGTTGTTTGAGTATGTTCCGCATAGTCAGGGTTTTGGGTGGTGGTGCTCACTGGCGTTTGGGTATAGCAACTATGTGTTGACCGAGTCCTTTGGCTCGATCGTGGTTGCCCTGTTTTGGGCGATCGCATCGGATACGACCTATCCTGAATCAGCAAAAAAAGGCTTTTATTTAGTTACGGCATTAGGCCAGTTTGGTGGCATCGTGTTACCCGCTCTGCTTACGCGCTTGCCCGGTTGGTTTCACTTTGAGTCAACTGCGGTGACCTTTTTTGCAGTGATTCCTTTTTCATTTTTAGTGCTCTGGTCCATGCGTTTGTTTTTTACCAAAACGCCTCAGGCGCTTATGCAGACCTTTACCGGATCGTGCGAAGTGACGGTCAAGCAGCATGACGAAGCGGGCTTTTTTGAAGGGCTCAAGCTTATTGTTACGCGCTATTATTTACTCGGTATTTTTATATTGATCATGTCGTTTGAAGCGATTGTGTCAGTTTTTGACTTTAACTTTAAAGTGCTTGCAGCGCAAACATACGGTGGCCCGGCATTGGGAGTATACCTAGCTAACTATGGTGGTGTTGTGAACACCATTGCCTTATTGTGCTTGTTGCTGGGTATCAGTAATATTACCCGTGTGTTAGGGGTGAGTGTTGCGCTTATTTTGGTGCCTATTATCATGGGTGGCGCTTTAATTGGCTTTATATCGTTGCACTCGCTTACGTTTTTGTTTTGGCTGATGTCTGGCGCAAAAGCGGTTAACTATGCATTGAACGGTCCGGCCATAAAGCAGCTGTATATTCCTACCAGTGAGGCCGCACGATTTAAGGCTCAATCGTGGATTGAGGGCTTTGGATCGCGCTCGGGTAAAGGGATTGGTCAAATAGTTAATGGATCACTTGCGCCGTTGCAACGGATGTTTGGTGTAATAGCGGGTAAAATGCGATACATGGGTATTAGCGCAATCTTTGGTTTTTCGCTCGTGGCCCTGTGGACTGTTGCAGCATTTTTAGTAGGTAAACGGTATAATCATGCCGTGAAAGATAAAAAACTTGTTTGTTAAACCGTATGTTTACTGTTTGGGGTTGTTGTCGCTATGAATAAGAGAGTATTTATTTTGAGTATTTGTTGTGTGATGGACTGTGTTACATACGCCATGGAGTACAAACAAAATGACACGCCACAAAGTCCATGTTCAAATGGTATAAACAAGCAAACGAGGGCCAGTCTTTTTGCCTTGTCTCGGTTGCATAATAATGCATTGCTTACGCCGCAGGAGATGGATGCGCATGATTTTTTTAGTGCGGTGTTCAATGGTGAAATCGGCACCGTTCAAAATTGTGTTGAGAGTAAAGGCGTACCGGTAAACGGTATGCCACCAAAATGTTTACTGGACTATCAAATTAATGCAGCTCCTGCGCTTATGCTTGCCCTCCGTCAAGGGCATGTTGTTATTGCAGATTATCTTCTTAAGCATGGTGCCGATGCCAAAATTTTAAGCGAGCAAGATGGAACAACCGTGCATGCACTTATTCGTGGATGTTTGGTCAAAGTTGAGAACAACGGACTTACCACGGAAAATTTGTTGCCCTATTTGAAGGTGCTCAAAAAGCTGATTAAGGGTGGCGCTGATCCGAATTTGAGGGTACCCGCTTATCCAAGTCCATTGGAAATTCTTTCGCTCGAAGTTGTTCCTCATTTGAATAATCTTGATATCAAGTTTGCATACGAAGAAGTATGTGACTTTCTTACATGCTTTTTACGCAAGTATGGTGCAAAATAGTTTTTTTTTAGGTATGTGGTTTTTTAAAAATGAGCATATTTGCATTATTTTTAAAAAAGTTTAAACTGATACTTTTCTTCTTTTAAAAGTGAGGTTTGGTCGCTTGCGACTGGATTTTTTTTTTTACAAAGAGGTGTCTTATGTTTCTTTCTATTTTTCAAACTATTCTACGACCCATATTCGGTACGTTCGAGCGTGAAGAGTTTAAAAAATTCTTGCGCATGGGACTGATTTTTATATCAATTATCGGTACGTACTGGACGTTGCGTGTGCTCAAAAAAATTCTTTTTATCAAAATTGTTGGTGCAACGAATGAGCCGTATGCAAAAATAGTCTCAATAGGCTTTTTGCTAATTTTGCTCATATTTTACAATAAGCTTCTCGATCGATTCCCTCGAGAAAAAGTTTTTTATGCCATATTGTCGTTTTATGGTAGTGCCTTTTTGGTGCTTAGCGCTGTGCTCCTTTTTGTGCAAGCAGCACCTGAAGTTATAGCTATGAGAACCGGTTTGGCATGGGTAGGCACTCAAGCGGTCGGATACGGGTACTATGTTCTTACCGAGAGTTTTGGGTCTTTAGTGGTAGCTCTTTTTTGGGCTATAGCATCTGATACCACGCGACCTGAATCGGCAAAAAATGGATTTTATTTTGTAACGGCCATTGGTCAAATGGGCGCCGTTTTTGGTCCGCTGTTTTTAACAAAGTTGCCACGATTATTCGGTTTTTCGACAGATGCAATCACTCTTTTTATTGCGGCGTTATGTTGTTTTGCCGCGCCATATTTTATGTATATATTTTTAAGCAAAACGCCCAAAAATTTGCTTGAGTCATACCATGGGCACGACCACAAAGATGATGAAGTTGAACCCGGTTTTTTTGAAGGGCTCAAACTTATTTTTAGTAAAACATATCTTTTGGGTATGTTCAGTGTGATCATGATTTTTGAAATCATTGTTACCATTTTTGATTTTAATTTTGGTGTGCTTGCCGGTGCAACATATTCGGGTCATGCTTTGAGCGAATATATGGGGGCTTACGGTTCATATGTTAACATTGTTGCATTAGTTTCGCTTTTACTTGGTATAGGTAACATAACTCGCTTTTTAGGGATAAGCGTTGCGCTTATTCTTATGCCCATTATTATTGGCTGCGCTTTATTTGGGTTTATTTCTTTTAATAGTTTAACGTTCCTTTTTTGGTTGATGGTGGGCTCAAAAGCAATTAACTATGCTCTCAATGGGCCAGCCATGAAGCAATTGTATATTCCAACGAGCAAAGACGCTCGATTTAAAGCTCAAGCATGGATTGAAACATTTGGATCGCGTGCTGCAAAAGGTACGGGATCGGCATTTAATGCAACTCTTAAACCTCTGCAAGCAGCGCTTGGAATGGTTATGGGTCGTGCACGATACATGCTTATGGTAGGTTGGATCGGTTTTTCTTTGGTAGGATGCTGGATGTTAATAGCATTTTATTTAGGTAAAACATATAACCGTGCCATTAAAGACAAATCATTGGTCTGTTAATATTTTTTGTTGTGATAGCAAATCGTGCAGAGAAAGCCTCTGCACGATTTGCTATTTTTATTTTTGTGTTACAAAACTTTAACGAGTTGATCATAGACATCATTTAAATCGCGCGTAATCAAGCGAGTGTTGCTCGTGATGGGTAAAAAGTTTGTGTCGCCCTTATACCGCGGAACGATGTGTACGTGTACGTGATCAGGTATACTACCACCTGCTGCCCCGTCTCCGAGATTTATGCCAATGTTTATGCCGTCACAATTCAGAGTTGTGTACAGAATTTTTGTCATGCTGTTCACAAGTTTAAACATCTCAGCTCGTGCGGGTATACCCAGAGCATCAAGGTCGCCTGTGTGCATGTACGGAACAACTAAAAGATGTCCTGTGTTGTAAGGGTGCAGGTTGAGTAGTACTGCGCAGTGTTCATAGCGCTTAAGAATAAAATTTTCACGATCATTTGATTGTTCAAACATGTTGCAAAACGGGCAGCCTTCAATTTTATTGGTATAGCCACGGCTATCTGGCACGCTACACCCATTTTTTGAAAAGTCTTGTTTTTCCGCACTTTTTTCGTGTGTATGTGTGTATATCTGTGTGCTCTCCGCTATAGCTTTTTTGTCGTAGTATTTACTGCGCCAGGGCATGTACAGATGTTTCCAGAACATATTTTCACCACTTATTTTTTAATCGCAATACATTCGATTTCAACACGACCATTTTTAGGTAACGCGGCAACCTCGATAGTTGAGCGTGCAGGGTACGGCTGGCTGAAATATGTTGAGTAAATTTCGTTCATGGCTGCAAAGTCGTACATATTTTTGAGAAACACGGTTGTTTTGACTACGTCTGCGAGCGTGAGCCCAGTTGCAGCCATGATTTCTTGCATGTTGCGCAATGCTTGATGCGTTTGATCTTCTACGCTATCGCCTGCAAGCGCATTGATTGTTGGATCGATACCCAGTTGGCCTGAGCAGTATACGGTATGTTCTGTTTCGATAGCCTGCGAATAAGGTCCAATTGCAGCTGGCGCTGTTGGTGATGTTACTTGTTTTTTCATTAATGGTCCTTTGGTGGTTATACTAAAAAAAATGGCAAATTTTTTTGCACACGGTGCTATAACGAAAAAAAGTATAGCGTTGTTTGCTAAGATATGTATATTCGAGCGTATGAATAATGTGAATTGCTCACATATATGGCAAAAGCCATTATGGCCCGCTCAAACATGCTTTCTGTTTATATTATTAAATCACACTATTCATGATCACGAATGAGCAAAGCTCCAGATGAAAATAAGTATGTATCGTCTGGGCCGTAGGCTTAATGGACTTCGCTATATAGTGGACATATTGGCGCGCGTCAGAGGTGGCGAACTCTACATTTTTGGTAAAGGAATATATATGTCATGTTGTGGACAAAACGGCTGTAGTGAAACAGCCTGCGGTGTATCAAAGAACCTTTTTGATATTTTTGTTGACCCCAAAACCGGGCACAAGCTTATTGCTGTTGATCAAGCCGGTGGTTGTTGTGGTTCGCGTGCAGCTTTGATTAATGATCAAACCGGCACAGGCTATCCTATTGTATCGGGCATAGCATGCTTTCTTAAAGAGGGCGATATTTCTGGACGCAATGCGCGGTATCAGGGTTTGTATGATGGCTTCGCCTTTTGGTATGACTTGGCACAATGGTTTGGTGAAAAGTTTTGGGTTAATAAAACTGATGATCTGCTCGTTCAGCGTATCAAAGATTTAAACATTACATCTGGCGAGCGTGTGCTTGAGATCTCTGTCGGCACGGGCGAGCAACTCAAAAAAATGCCGCAGGGGATTGAGTTTTATGGTGTCGATATTTCGATGGGCATGCTTGAGCGTTGTTTGCGCAAACGCAGAAAGTGTAACTTTCCGATCACGCTTGCCTGGGCAAAGGCTGAAGAATTGCCCTTTGCAGACAACAGTTTTGATGTGATCTTGCACGTGGGCGGTATTAATTTTTTCACCGATAAAGCAAAAGCGCTGAGCGAAATGGCGCGTGTTGCTAAGCCGGGCGCGCGGTTTGTGATTGCTGATGAAACGGAGAAGCTTGCCAAAGAGGGCGAAACTACTATGTTTGCAAAACAGTTTTTTGTGGATCGTGATGAAGAGATTGTGCCGCCGGTAGACCTTTTGCCAGACACTCTTGAAGACGTAAAACTTGAGCATCGGACTGATGGGTCGCTCTACATTATCACCGCACATAAGAGGGGATAAGATAAGGGCTCTTCCAGCCTACGCACAAGGCTTCGGCGGACAGGGCCCTTTGACCCGCGAGGCCATAGTCCGCAACGTTAAGGACTATGGGACCCTCGACCCGGTGACAATAGACAATATATACCGAATTAAGGATATACGGGTGTATATCCTTAATTCGGTATAGTGCAAAATGGGCGCTGATAAAAAATACGAGGTTTTTTTTATGAAAAAAATAAAAAGTGATATTTTAGAGTTGCCCAATATGGGCCAGGTAACCGCACGTAAATTGGCATTGATTGGTATAACAACAAAACAGCAGTTTTTGGATTCCGATCCATACGCGCTGTTTGCGCAACTTCTAGAAAAAGTTGATCCAACTTTATGTCGCTGTGCGCTTGGTGGAATTATCGGTGCGCATGAGGGCAAAAAGTGGAACGAAGTGCGTGCGCGAGCTGCAGAAGAGTTTATCAAACGATTCCCCAAACAGGCGGACGCTTTTGGGTTTAGTAAAAAGAAGTGGTAAATATTTTTGAGGGAGTGGGAGATATGAATATTTTTTTTTGTGCTCTGAGTCTCAGCGTTTGCATGGTGCCAGTATACTTTTATGCTATGGAGCGTGATGAGCACAAAGTTATTGAATTTCATTTTCCCTCACTTGGCCAAGCCCAGCGTAATATGCAGGTTCCTTTTCATGTGCAACATTTAAAAGAAAAAATAGAGACTCTTTTATTAGGCTTTCCTGAAGGAGTCTTGCATCGAGATGAGCACGAAAACACGCTTTTACATACTCTTATGCAGAGTAAATCTATTGCTTTGAATGTTTTATATGTGTGTGTATTTGAATTTAAAGTTGGTTTAAACGCTGTGAATCGTGACGGTTTTACACCACTTATGCTTCTTGCAGATCGCGAAGAGTTGCCTAATCGTTACGAGATGCTCGTGTTACTTCTTTCTGCAGGTGCCAATCCTCTTATTGAGCGTCGTTTTGATCGTGAAATTATGACAGCAAGAGGCCGATTTGAGCTTTTTCTTGGAAATCGTTGGCGTGAATGTGAGCTATTACTGCAACAAGCCGAGCGTGTATGGAGACAACATCAACATAATCCTGCAGAAATTGAGCACTTCAAAGACGATTTAAAGCAATTGATCCATCGTTCAGATTTTTGGCCTGATGCAAGCATTTAAAGCAAATATTGCGTTTTGTATACCCGTTTTAGTATCGTCAACAGCAGGTGCTTTTTTGTTTGGTACGAGTAACGAGGAGTCAAGGGGTATGAAACGTTTTGTGTGTATGGCCTTACTATGTTTTATTGGCGTGCCTGTATGTGCGGAAAAAAATAAGGTCGAGTGGTCTTTTTTGATTTATATGAACATGGACCCCGAGCTTAATCATTGGCTTGTTAAAAACATTAACGATATGGCTGCGGCGTGTCCGGGTACAGGCAAAATCAATATTCTTTTGCAAACGCATTCGGATAAGGGGTATGCATGGCGCTATGTGATAAAACATAACTCCATAAAGCCCAAAGGTATGATCGAGGTTAATCCGCTTGATCAAAAAGAATCACTCGTGCAAGCGATGGCATGGATGGTTAAAAAGGCTCCGGCTGAGCACTATGCGGTAATTATTTCGGATCATGGTGCTGGCATTTTGAGTCCTCGCCTGATAGAAAAACAATCGATGGTTAGTGAATTTGCTTTTGAAGATGATGGTGCAGTGCTTGCCTGCCAGACGGGTAGTTGTTCAATAAACAAACGGTTGTCATTTGATAAGCATAATCTATACCATCGAGCTCTTTTGCTTGATATGGCTAACAAAACGTACATGTCGCAAGAGCAATTAACCGAAGCGATGGCGCAGATACACACTTCTGTACTGCAAGGTGAAAAGCTGGATTTGTTGGGTACTGATTGTTGCAAAATGGCGATGCTTGAGGTTATGTATCCATTACGCGAGCATGTGAAGTTTTTCATTGGCGCAGAAAATTGTGAGCTTATGGATGGCTGGAATTATACAGACTTTTTTAATCAGTTTCAAAACGAAAGCGTTTCACCAAAAGATGCAGCAAAGGCAATTATAAGCACGTATCACGAATATTATTCGTTGCATACCCAAGAGAACACCTTTACTCAATCTGCAACGGATTTGAGCGTTGTAGGTATTTTGGCTGAAAACGTTGATTTAGTCGCAAAGCAGTGTCTCTTTTTCTTGAAAGAAAACCCGGTAATTTTTAAAGATATGCTTCTTAAAGCTCACAACAAAAGCCCTCGCATGTGCGATTCGCCGTATTACACCGACCTGCATTCTGTGTACAACGCACTGCTTGATGAGCTTGCAATTAACGCTCCTCTTATTGTCCCAAGCTGTGATGTAATGGCTTTAAAAATGCTGCTCATGCAGGGCAAGGAGCTTATTGAGCAAGCGGTCATTGCAAACTCAACAGGAACTAGTTTTACTGATGCCCACGGTATTTCTATTTATTTTCCGTTCCATCATATTGACTCATCGTATGTGCCATCTGAATTTGCTATCCACAATGCATGGCTTGAGCTGTTAAGAAACATGGTTGATGCATAGTAAGAATCATTAAGGGCTTTGCCCTTACACCCACAAGCTCCCAGAGCTCCATAATGACTGTAAGTACATGTCATTTGGGCCGCAAGGCTTGACCTGGTTACAAATAATACATGTTTCATGGCATTAATCTGGTGGCAGTAAATTTGCAAGTGCGCAGCTTGAAGTGTGAGAAGATATCAAAACGGTACAAACCGTTTTGATATCTTCTCGCTTACTAACGGCAAGAGCCGTTTAAGATTTTGGCATAGATTACTACTTAGGTCATGGGTCAAGGGCGAATGCCCTTGTGGGTCCGGGTGAAACCCGCATTATTGAATTAACTCTTCCCACTCTTTTGTTAATGTACGGATCTCTTGCTCGGCTTGTTTTATTTTTTCACACAGTGTTGCAAAATGTTGGTCGTGAAACTCGGTGCTCTCAAGCTTTTTAACAAGCGTTGCATGCTCGCGCTCTTTTTTTTCGATTGCCTGTTCAAGTTTTTTCGATGACTCAGCCATTACGGGATCAACCGTTCGAATTTCTTTAACCGTCGATTTTTGTTTGTTATCTATGCGGGTAGGTGCAACAGTGTTCGTACTTTCTGTCGCAGTATGATTACTTAAAGCCTTTTGGCTTTTGTATGACTCATAATTACCCTGGTACAAAATAGAACCCGTTTGTGAGAGCTCGAGCGTTTTGGTTGCAAGCCCGTTCAAAAAATCGTAATCGTGTGAAACGAACAATATGGTGCCCGGATAGTTTTTCAGCACCTGTAAGAGTGACTCCTGAGCAAAAATATCGAGGTGGTTTGTCGGTTCATCGAGGATAAGCACGTTCGCATCCTTCATGAGCATCTGTGCAAGTTTAACGCGTACCTTTTCGCCACCACTGAGCACGCCTAAAGGTTTGTCGACCGTGTCATCAGAAAAGAGTAATGCGCCAAGCAATGCGTGTACGTATTTCTCTGGTTTATTTGAGGTTGAGTTCACCGTTTCCCAAATAGTTTTTTTTGGGTTCATCGAGTCTGTCTGCTCTTGATGAAAAACGGCATAACGAACGCCATCTCGCCAATTGAATGTTCCTTGTTGAAGTTTGAGCTCATCGGTGAGTATTTTTATGAGCGTTGTTTTGCCGATACCGTTTGGTGCAAAAATGGCGAGCTTGTCTCCGCGTTCAATGGTAAATTTTACATTTTTAAACAGCGTGTTATCTCCAAACGTGTGCTCTATGTGCTGCGCGTCAAGAATTATTCGGGGCGCGTTTGGAAGTGCTGAAAATGTAAGATGAATTTCTGCATTTTGTTGAGTTGGTGCTTCGAGCATTTCTTCTGCGTCAAGTTTTTTGAGCATGGACTGTGCCATACGTGCTTTATTTGCTTTTGCCTTAAAGCGATCGATTGTGGCAACCTTTTTTGCACGTTCTTTTTGTTGTTGCTCATAGGCTTTGAGCTGTTGCTCTTGATCGATAACTTTTTGAGCGCGATAGCGGTCGTAATTGCCCTGGTACGTTTTTGTTTTAGTTTGATCAATTTCGATAATAGTGCTGCAAAGTGCGTTAAGCACATGCTTATCGTGTGACACGATAACAAAGCCAAAGGGCGCGTTTCTCAAAAATGATACGAACCACTCGCGAGTAGGCAAGTCAAGGTGGTTGGTAGGTTCGTCAAAAAGGTATAAATCAGCATCTTGTGCTAAAAGCTTGGCAAGTAAAAGCCGCATTTTCCAGCCCGTGCTGAGTGCATGTACCGGAGCGTGCATAAGTGTTTCGCTAAATCCCAATCCCGCGAGAATTTTTTTGTTACGTGCGTATACAGAGGTTTCTTCGAAATGATTTTCTGAGTTTATTTCTTCTAAGGCAGTTTGAGCAGAGTCAAAGGTTATGTGTTGGGGTAGATAGGCAATGCGTTGTTGTGCGTCTTGATGAAACGTGCCCGAGTCAGGCTTATCAAGTTTTGCCAAAATACGCAAAAGCGTGGTCTTGCCTGTACCGTTAGGTCCTACAAGCCCACAACGAGCATTTGAGGTAAGCGAAAAGGAGGCTTCATCAAAAATTGTTTGGCCGCCATGCGAGAGTGATAAATTTTTTACCGTAATCATAAGTATGCTTTAAGGTTATGTAATCGTATAACTGCTTTTTATTCAGTGTAAACCAAATCTTATGTGCTACCAATGTGACTGTTATTTTGAGGGAAGCTGATGTTTGCGTAAAAATGCATTAACCGCAGGAGCACAAGCTCCGTTCCAGGTTAATTCGCAATGATTACCATGATTTATCCAGCCTTGCAACGTAAGATCACCGCCAGTGCACATATTTTGATACTCGGCAATATCGGTATATGTATGTTTTTCAAAAGCAGCTTTGAGAGCCATTGCATTTTCTATTGGTACGCATCGATCTGGATGTGTGTACATATGCAAGATGGGAAGATTGGTAGGTATGTTGCGTAAACACGTAAGTGGTGTGGGTCCGTAAGCCCTCAGCCCCTGGATATAAAACGTGCGAACGAGACCGTTAACACATGCAGGAATGCCAGGTATCTTGTATGCTCGACCGAGAACTTGTTTAACAACGTTGTTTATTGGCATGTGCGGGTCGGCAAACGGTGAATCGATAACAATAGCTTTAATGTGATATTTTTCGATCAGATCAGGATATGTGCCAAGCGTTGTAATAATGGTTGCAGCTCCGCGCGATACGCCATGAAGAATCAAATGTTTAATATTTTTTGGAGTTTGTTCAATTACGTATTTGAGTTGCTTAATATCATCGTGCTGAGCTAAATTTGCATATGCCAAATTGCCATGTGCATCGGGGAAGGCAAAACAGCGAACGCAGTATTTTTTGGAATATGTTTTAAAAAGATAGCTCGCTTCTTCTTGTACATATGGTTCTATGTTGCCGGGTGCGGCGAATCCATGAGCATATATGACCATACTTTCTGCTGTGTTTGCATCAGCACCAAGGCTGTTTTTTTTTATATCTGTGATGTTTGGTTTGCATGGTCCTGCAAGACGAAAAGTTGTTCGTATGCCATATGTAACTAATGCGCCTATTGCTAACGTGCGAGCAAGTTTACTGCGATACAGGGTAGATACAATTTTTTTGCTTGGTGCAAAATATAGTGCAGTTGACGCAGCGCGAGAAACGGTTGTCATAGGCTGCGTGGTGCATATACAAAGACACAGGGTAAGAGCAAACAACTTTTTAAACATGGACATTCTTTCGTATGAAAAAATTTATATTTTTTTAGTTTGTTACTACTGGGTTTTGTGTATATCGCTGCAAAAA
>Ga0209319_1001368_pt1 | contig 20433 bp, 14 predicted proteins | sample RifGroE2_FD_184000 | JGI IMG/M metagenome (GOLD analysis project Ga0209319, IMG submission 184000) | Groundwater microbial communities from Rifle, Colorado - Groundwater E2 (SPAdes) (version 2) | ecosystem: Environmental > Aquatic > Deep subsurface > Groundwater | place: Rifle, Colorado, United...
ACATATTTTATAAATCAAAAAAAAAGAAAAATATTAGAAAAATTATTTAAAGAAAAAGAAGTAAGCGATACGCATGAAAACAAATAAACTTTTTACTCTTACCAGTTCTTTGAAGCCTGCTGGTGATCAACCAAAGGCTATAGAGCACATGCGTGATGCATTTGCCAAGGGCAAAACGCGTCAAGTTTTGCATGGCGTAACCGGTAGTGGTAAAACGTTTACGATAGCCAATGCGATCGAGACCTTTAATCGCCCGGCTCTTGTGCTTGTGCACAATAAAACGCTTGCGCATCAGGTGTATCAAGAGTTGAAGAGCTTTTTTCCGCATAATCGTGTCGAATATTTTATATCGTACTTTGACTACTATCAGCCTGAGTCGTACTTACCGCAAACGGATACCTATATCGAAAAAGACTCTCGGGTGAATAAAGATATTGAACTTATGCGTCTTAAGGCAACAGCGTCTTTGTTATCTCGACAAGATGTAATTGTTGTGAGCAGTATCTCGTGTATTTACGGTTTGGGTAATCCTCAGGACTGGCGAGATATGGCGTGTGAAATTAAGGTCGGTGCAAAAAAATCACGCATAGACCTATTCTCAACGCTTGTTGCCATGCAATATGAGCGTAATGATACCATGCCGCTCAAGCCCGGTGCCTTTCGTGTACGTGCGAGTGTGGTGGATATTGTTTTGGGGTATGAGTCAAAGTTTTATTTGCGTGTGGTGTATCAAGGTCAAACGATCTGTTCGATTACTGAGCGTGATATTTTTACAGACGAGTGTATTGCTGAGCGTGATTCATTTTTGATATTTCCCGCACGCCATTTTGTGTTGCCTCAGACACGTGTTGATCCTGTGCTTACAGGTATTAAAAAAGAATTAACTGAGCATGCGCCAACCCTTGGGCCTCTTGAGCGTCATCGCATAGAACAACGAACCAAATATGACATGGAGCTTATCTCTGAGAGTGGCTATTGTAATGGTATAGAAAATTATTCCATGTATTTTGACGGGCGTTCGATCGATGATCCACCTTATTGTTTGCTCGATTTTTTCCCAAAAGATTTTGTGTGTTTTATCGATGAGAGTCACCAAACTCTTCCGCAAGCTCATGCAATGTATCATGGCGATCGTGCGCGTAAGAAAAATTTGATCGATTATGGATTCCGTTTACCAAGTGCGTACAGCAATAGGCCCCTTAAGTTTGAAGAATTCGAAAAATATCTTAGTAATGTGGTGTTTGTGTCGGCTACACCGGGTGATTATGAATATAAAACGGCCGATATTATCGTTGAACAGGTTGTTCGTCCTACGGGTTTGCTCGATCCTGTGCTTGAAATTCGTCCGTCAGATGGTCAAATAGACAATCTTATTGGCGAGATAAAAAAAGAAATCGAACGCGGAGGCCGTATTTTAGTAACCGCGCTGACCAAGCGAATGTCAGAAGAACTTTCGACCTATTTGCGCGAAGCAGGTGTTGCAGCATGTTATCTGCATAGCGAAATCAAAACGCTTGAGCGCACAAGTGTTATTCGGCAATTGCGAACTGGCAGATTTAATGTGCTGGTTGGGGTGAATCTTTTGCGCGAGGGTCTTGATATCCCTGAGGTTACGCTGATTGCCATTCTTGATGCTGATCGCGAAGGATTTTTGCGTGATGAACGTAGCTTAATTCAGACCATTGGTCGTGCTGCACGTAACAGTGCTGGTCGAGTTATTCTGTATGCCAACAAAATGACCAATTCGATGCGTCGTGCTATAGATGAAACCAATCGCCGTCGTATTATTCAAGAGCGTTACAATACGCAGCATGGCATAACGCCACAAACCGTGTTTCGTGCTCTTGAAGAAGAGGATCAAACAGTTCCGCTCTCAGTTGTTGGTCAATTGCCTGACAACATGCGCACAGAGCTTATAGAACGAACGCGTGTGGCGATGGAGCAAGCGGCTGCCGATCTTGATTTTGAACGTGCAATTGAGTTGCGAGATTATATGACAAAATTAATGTCAGCGAAGTCAGAACCAAAAAAGGGTGATGTGATTTAAAAAGGGGGGCTTTTTATGAGGGTACATGATTATACCGAACTGCCACATAGACCCGGCGTGTATATTCATCGTGATGCAGCAGGTAAAGCCTTGTATGTGGGCAAAGCAAAAAACCTTCGTAAACGAGTTGCCGATTATTTTGTTAATGTCGATACCTATCCTAAATATAAACTTCTTGCACAGCAGCGCGCGTATATCGATTATATCGAAACGCGTGATGAATATGAGGCTTTGTTTTTAGAAGATACACTCATTAAGCTATACAAGCCGCTGTATAACTTTCGGCTTAAAGACGCTGATAAATACGTGTATATCAAGATCACACGTGAACCGTTTCCGCGTATTTTGATAAGCCGCAAAAAAAACGAAAAAGATCTTTTTTTTGGACCGTTTATGTCAGCCGCTGCCGCGCGAAGCATTGTGCAGACATTACTGAGTCTTACCTGTGCTCGTCGATGCGGTGATGTACTACCAAAAAACGCCTGCGTCTATAAAGAAATGGGTTTATGCTCAGCTCCGTGTGATACAACAATATCTGCAGAAGCGTATAATCTTGCAATCCAAAGAGCGATTGATTGTCTTTCGAGTGATGGCGTCTTATTGCTTGAGATGCAAAAAACGGCTATGAAAAAGGCTGCTGGAGAACAACGATATGAAGACGCGCTTGCGTGCAAAAAAAGCATGGAATTGATTGAGCAGATTCAAAAAAAAATATATATGCAATCTCGTGTGCGACATGACCAAGACGTATGGGCTTTTGTAGAGCATGAATCAACTACGTATGCAGTGGTTGGACATGCAAAAGAAGGTTCGGTACTTGAAGTAGAAGAATTTGTAATAGATGATTCTGAAGCACAAGAAACACTGTTAAGACGTTACTATGCGGCTAAAAGGCCTCCCGCGCATATTATTGTGCAGAATGTACCTCAGGAGCCTGTGCAGAAATTTATACAGCACGTATGGAGTCGTGTTATCTCGTGGGAGTCTACACGTGAACATGCACACCTTTATGAGTTTGCTCAATTGTCTCTTAATCGATTGGTTGGGCGTACGCGTATAGGCACGACAGTGCAAGAATTGCTCAAAACGACCCATGAGGTACATGTGGTTGATTGTATTGATATTTCAAATCAAGGGGATACCTGTTTAGTTGGAGCAGCAGTTCGTTATGAGGACGGAGCGGCAATAAAAAAGAGTTGGCGACGGTATCGTATGCGTAGTGTGGTCGGTCAGAACGATGTTGCGTGCATGAGCGAACTTATTACCAGGCGTTATAGCAAAGAATCGTTGCCGGATGTGCTTATTGTTGATGGTGGTATTCCTCAGATACGTGCAGTATGTGAAGCTTTAGCCGCGATAGGCAAAAACACTTGTGTGGTTGGTTTAGCAAAAAAAGAAGAAACTTTGATGTTTATTGATGGGTCAATGCTCAGATTGCCACTTAAGACGCCTGTTGGTTTGTTTATACAAATGGTGCGCGATAGTGTACATAATTTTACGATTCAGCACAGTCGAGCATGTCTCAAGAAGCGATTAATTCGATCAGAGCTTGATGATATATCTTGTGTCGGAAATCTTACGAAGTCGCGTTTGCTGCGGGCTTATGGATCAATTGATCACATAAAAACAAAATCGATAAAAGAGTTAGCGTTAATTGTGGGTAAAGCACGAGCAGAACAGGTGTACTATTTTTTTCATCCACAAAATGTTGAAAAAATATAAAATAAATTTGCGCAGATAGGTGATTTTTGATACGTTTGTGGTGCATATAACAGCTGAAACAGATTGGTCTGTTATACGCATATAACGTTGACATAAGATTTTGTGCGGCAGTGGTGAAACTGGTAGACACGCAGCTTTGAGGGGGCTGTGGGAGAAATCCTGTGGGGGTTCGAGTCCCTTCTGCCGCACCAAAAAAACAATCGTAGTACATGAAGCTTTTTTACCGTTCATATTTTGCCCAAAGGATGCGCAATGGTCGATGCACGGTTTCGTAATTCGTACATTCTTTTTTCTCTTTTGATGCTTGCCTCAGTTGCTGGCGTTTATTTTGTTGCACACATAAAAACCTATATGAAGTTCGGTATCGACCTTGTTGGCGGTACGTACATTACATTGGGTGTACAGCAAAATAAGGCGCTCGAAGAAGACATGTTTCGTCGTCTTCGTTCTTTAGAAACAGTTGATTTGGAACAAGGTGGCGCAAAACCGCTTAAACAAGTGGTTCAAGGTTCTATGGCAACCGTAACGTATGCCTCAGCTCAAGATGCTGCAAAAGCATCAGGCATGATCGCACAGGCGGGTGTTGATTTGACCTCGTCGGTTAACAACGACACGGTCGTGTACAAAATGGCTGAAAAAGATATCAAGACAATTGAAAGAGAAGCGATAGGTAACAACATTCATGTGTTGCGCTCGCGACTTGACGGTTTTGGTGTTGGTGAGATTCCTATTTCGTCACAAGGCGATGACAAAATAGTTGTCGAACTTCCTGATGTGCATAACTTTGAACAAGCCAAAGAGATGCTTGGTAAAACAGCGCTGCTCGAGTTTAAGCTTGTTGAAGATGCTGGTTCAAGCAAAGAAGAACTCGAAGATCGTTTTGGCGGTCAAATTCCTGAAACTCTTATGATTCTTCCAGGTCACAAAAATAACGAATCACGCTTTTATCTCGTATCAAAGTACGCTGATGTTACCGGTCGCATGCTCAAAGATGCGCGTGGTCAAACTAATGAAGTTGGCGCACCAGTGATCGGTTTTACGTTCAATACTGAAGGTGCACGTAAATTTGCTCAATTAACGCGTGAAAACATTGGTCGTTCACTTGCGATTATTATTGATAATGAAGTTATTCTCGCTGCAAACATCAGTACTGAAATTAGAGACTCAGGTATTATTACCGGGCAGTACACGATGCAACAAGCATCGGCTATGGCGCGTATGCTCAAATCGGGTGCGTTTGCTGCTCCTGTGACCATCGAAGAAGAGCGTCATATCGGTCCATCAATCGGCCAAGAATCAACTCGTCAAGGGCTCGTTGCATGTGTTGTTGGTTTGATCTTGCTCTTTATCTTTAGTGTGGCGTTCTATAAAACTGCGGGTTTGATTGCTTTTATCGTATTGCTCTACAACCTCATGCTTACGTTGTTTGGCCTCAAGATGATCGGCGCAACGCTGACATTGCCAGGTATCGCAGGTATGGTGCTCTCGATAGGTATGGCTATTGACGCTTCCATTTTGATTTACGAGCGCATTCGCGAAGAGCTTGCTCTTGGTTTGCCACTTGGCAAGGCAATAGATGTTGGCTTTTCAGATGCTCTGGAAGTTATTTTAGATGCAAACATCACGCACTTCTTGGTTGCTGCGGTGTTGTATTACTTCGGCACTGGTCCAATCCAAGGATTTGCCTTGACGATGATCGTAGGTATCGTAGCAACATTGCTTACCGGCTTGCTACTTTTGAGATTCTTGCTTAAATTTATTGTACAGGTGCTTGGAGTTCGCAATTTACGTTTTTAGAACATTGAAATATACATGACGGCGATGTAGCTCAGTTGGTTAGAGCGGCAGAATCATAATCTGTAGGTCCGGGGTTCGAGTCCCTGCATCGCCACCAAAAATATGAAGGCTCAGAGCAAAAAACTCTGAGCCTTTTTTGTGCTTTAGGTTGCTCGTTTATTCTCCTTGACCATATGGCAATTCTCGTGCAGGTTCGTATGTAGGGTTTGATAAAGGCAATTCTTCATCTTCGTTCAGGGCTTGTGCAAGAAAATCGAGTGTTTCTTGAGATGAAAGAGTTGAATATGTATTTTCTGGAATTGTTAAAGGAGCTAAAGCTTTTTCTTTTTTCAGAGTCAATGCAAGTTCGTGGAGCAGTTCCAGTATCCAACGCTTTTCTTTAGCGGTAGTTCCTGCTCGTATCAATATATAATTAATATGCGCGTCCGAAAGTATTCCATCAAAACCTGTTTGGTCTTTTTTATTGTCTTTTGCTTTTTTATCATCGAGAAGGTTTTTTAAACTGTCGTTACTTTGCTCTTTTATTTTTTTAAAGAGCTCGCCAATGCGTTTTTTTGAAAGACGTGACGTGCCACCAGCTGTTGCAAGAGTTGGGTATAGTTTATACAAATATCCATTCTCAGCTCTGACTCCTTTTGAGTTTTTTTCGCCTAATAAAAAATGCTCCAGAGCATCCCATTTTGCTTTTTTTGCAGCGGGTTTACTTTCATCGAGGCGACCAAGTGATTGTATCAGTGTTTGATATTCAAAAAAAGGTGTTTTTTCTTTTGCTATTTTATCTTCAGTTCTTTTGCTTATCGCCTCTTCTGTTATCTTGTCTGTTGTCCATTTTTTTGCATACATACCTGTAGTGAGCGCAAGTGCGCTTAAGGTGATCATGAGTGTACATAACTTTTTCATACAACTTCCTTTATGAGTAAAAAATTAAAAAATAGTTTCTTTATTTTACGATGATTGGTTCAAAGTCCTTTGCCTTGCGGTCTCCAAACGGAATTTTTTCTGTACCGGGCTTGTCTTGGAATAAATAGTGATGAACATTTTTGTTATTGCGGTCATCTATATCTGCAGCATTTGTCTGGTATCCACGCACCACAAACCAAAGCTCAAGACTGTCGTCAGGATTAATAATCAATCTATAATCATCACTTACGGCATCCACTCCTGGCTTAACTTTTTTACCATTGACTTCTATTTCTTCTATACCGCATAACCATAGTTTATCGGGCGACATGATTTCTTTTTCATGTTTATCTAAAGGTTTAATATTTGGATCAAAGGGTATTGGTAAAACGTTTTCGAACTTGTACTCGCCGCATTTACCAAAAGTACGAATGATCACCGCTTCGTTCTTTCTGCCGTTATTTCTTATAAACAATTTAGCTGCAGAAAGGCTGTAACAGGTGCCAACAGCAAGTACGACGCTCAAAAATGTGAGCATTCGAGTGATTCTCATGTGATCTCCTTTTTTTATATATTTGTAAATACTATTTAATATAAGTGTAATAATATGTATATAAAAAACACAAGGGTATTTATAGCGCAGTCCTGAAAGCTTTGCACATCAACAAACGCAAATAGTGCGATTGAATCACATAAACAAAAAGCATGTTTGCGCAGGCCTAAATAGCCCAGGCTATATGTTGTTTGTTATCAAAAAAAAGCCCCATGGCATTTTGAACCATGGGGCTTACTTATTTGTGCGCCCGGCACGGGCGCGACCTCAAGGGTGAAAGTCCCCAATTGGCGAGCGGCAACGTAGCCATTAGCTTAAGGCAAGGGTGTCCATCGCGAGGTGGAATCTGAAGGAAGCCGGCGGCAAAATCTTGGCCCGAGGAACACGAAATCTATCAGGCTTACTGTGATTGGATGAGTCTGCAAAACAAGACAAAGTCCCTGTTGCCAAAGATCGCTAAAGTAAATAGAGCGGGTGGATGAGAGGAAAGGTCGCGCTCTTACCCGGGGAGATCTGTGAACACGCCGATTATATTGGCAAAACTCTGTATAAAAAAAAAACGGAGCATGAGTACACAGAAGTCAGCAGAGGGCATAGTACCCGGAAAAAAAAAAATGGGGAAGGCCTGAACATGAGGACGAAGATATGAGTAATGCGTGCAAGGGATGCGATGAATGCAGAAAATCTCGAAAAAAAAACCCGAGAACCGTCTGTGGAAGCGGCAGTGAATTCTGCTTTGGGCCATATGAGGTGCGGAGTACGCCCATGACACAAAATACTAAACATATCTTGGTAGACCAAAATATCGGTCTGATGGATAAAGTGATAGAGAGCAGCAATCTCAGGAATGCGCTTAAACGTGTTGAGTCGAACAAGGGCGCACCAGGAATTGATAATATGGAAGTAAGTGAACTTCGATCATACCTGATGACGGACTGGAAAAGACTCAAGCAAGAGCTTCTTGAAGGAACCTATAGGCCAGCTCCCGTGCGTCGAGTTGAAATTCCAAAACAAGGCGGTGGAGTGCGTCAATTAGGAATTCCAACTGTGCTCGATCGCTTTATTCAACAGGCAATTCAGCAGGTGCTTACACCAATCTTTGAACCACAGTTCTCTGAATTTAGCTACGGATTTAGGCCGGGTAAAGGAGCCCGTAAAGCGGTCTTTCAAGCCCAAAAGGCCATACAAAGTGGCCGAAAAGTTGTCGTTGATATCGATCTAGAGAAGTTCTTCGATCGTGTGAATCATGACATTCTTATGTCAAAACTGGCAACGCATGTTCATGATAAACGGATATGCTTGCTCATTCGCAGATATCTGCAATCAGGGGTAATGTTGAATGGGTGCTGCATGCGAACGGATGAGGGTACACCACAGGGTGGGCCGATAAGTCCGTTACTAGCGAATATCATGTTGAACGATCTAGACAAAGAATTGACGAAGAGAGGACACACGTTTGCTCGATACGCGGATGATTTTAATATCTACGTTAAGAGCATGCGAGCGGGGCGAAGAGTGTATGCAAGCATCAGCAATTTTCTCCAGGAACGGCTCAAGCTCAAGGTGAATGTAATGAAAAGTGCGGTAGATAGACCCTGGAAAAGAAATTTTCTGGGATTCTCCGTTACAACCCATCTGCAAAACAAGCTGAGAATCGCTCCCAAAACCATAGAAAGGTTCAAAGGACGAATTCGAAAGCTTACTTGTAGAAGTAGAAGCATATCCATGAAAGAAAGACTGACAAAGCTTAATGCGTACCTTTTGGGATGGAGCGGATACTTCGGCATCGCCGAAACAAAAAGTGTCTTTCAAGCCCTAGATGAATGGATACGCAGGCGGCTGAGAATGTGTCTTCTGAAACAGTGGAAGCGGTGCAGAACGCGGATTAGAAAACTGATTGCATTAGGGTCGTCGAAAGAATCGGCTGAATGTGTGGCATATTCACGCAAACGGTATTGGAGAACTTCGATTTCGCCGCATCTATCTAAAACTTTGAGTAATGCATACTGGAGAAAACAGGGGCTTATAGCTCTGGTAGATAGATATTATGATTTGTCGGTGTCAGCATGAACCGCCGTATACCGAACGGTACGTACGGTGGTGTGAGAGGGCGGGAGCTCGCGCTCCCCCCTACTCGATTTTGAATAAGCAGCGCTACAATTTTTTGGGGCGATTTAAGTTATTTTTTTGTAAGGAGAGTGTGATGAAAAAAGTGTGCTATTTTGCCATAGCATGTGTTACATCGTGTATGCATATGTACGGCAACTCGCAGCTTGTGCGTCAATTTTCACAAGATTTAGTCACATTGAAACGAGCTCTGCCGGAAGAACAAATTGGGCGTATCGAGCTTTTTGAGCATATTGTAGGTATGCCTGAAAAATATCCATATGAAAATAAAGATCTTCAACAATATGAACCTTTGGTATCAATTCCGCATCTTGTTGCAGACAAATATTTTAGAACTTTGTTTAAAAATCAGTCCAAAACGTCGCCTAAAAAAATTGTTGATGTGGCGGGGCAAGCTATTATTGCCATTGTAGATAAAGATGGAAATGAATGGCAAAGTGGTGATGCCTATTTGCAAACACCAAAAGGTCGTTTTGCGGTCGGCAGCTTTGAAATAAGGAGTGTTGAATTTCTGCGAAAAGAATGGGCTAAAAAAGCACATCCAGGTGACGGCAGGCTTAACATTATTGAAGGTCAATATACGGAAAAAAGGGCAAGCTCAAAATTTAGAAAGTATGTTGATATTGGTGCTATGCAAGCTAATATTGTCAATCGTGAAGCTGCTTTTCAGGTAGCATCAAACTTTAATTGTCTTGAATCTCGTGATGAACCCGAAAATGGCATAATAAATTATGTAGGTGGTCCTGCTCAAGGGGAAGAAGCCTCTTTATCAGCAATGCCCGCAGCTATATATCGCATGTATTTTGTGCCTCATGCCGGGGTATATGGGCAATTTCAAAAATCAATTAATCTTTTGAGAAACGTGAAAATTCCTGATGTTTTAGGGAGTTTTTTTGCAATAACGAATGGAAAGATTCTTATTTCGTATGATAATACCTATTTTAATAAACCAGGTGACCCTCGTGGGCTTATTGACCGAGGATTAGGTGTAAAAATCCTCCCAATGGCCAATAAACCATTATTTCTAAAAGAGAATTCTAAAAAAGAATGGGATAGCTCAAAAGCATTGATGTCAGTTCAGCTCGGTATACATAAAAATGTGCAAGTTACGGCTGGTTTTTCGATGCCTCGTCCAGAAAATATTTCTGATTCTGAATGGAATAGTAAGGGATTAGGAATAAGGTCTTGGACTGGTAGTAGTCTTGCGGTTAATGATCCAAATCAAATTATTACGCAAATTTTTACTTCAGCCCAAAACTTAAAACGCCTTGGAAGAGGTACCGCTTGGGACGATTTTGCAAAAATGTTGCTCGATGCAGCATATGAAGGCACTGTGTATGCTGCTGATCTTGCTGGATGCAAAAAATTGTACCTGACTTTGATGGGTACTGGTGTTTTTGAAAATGATATGAGTTGGGTTGTTAATTCTATTGTTAAAGTCAAGGAATTGATAATACAAAGTGGTATGGATGTTACGCTTGTTGTATTTGATGGAAAAAAGGATCCTGAATGGGATGCTAACAAAGAAAGAATACTTGATGTTGTAAAAGAATCAGATGGTACGTATACCATTTACAATGATCAGTACCCTGATGGACAAATTCAACAGTTATGATCATCTGCTAAATTTGGTACTGAAGTTTGAACCAAGAGGTTTTGAATAACAAAATCTCTCGGTTTTTTTTAGTTACACAAAAAAATTTTCTAAGAGTTTTCTCACCATTTTCTATGAGTGTTGCTTTTTGATCTGGTTGTTCTCTAACTTCTGAATATAGGGACGTAATAACCTTACGCTAGAAGGGGGGAGCTCTATGAAGACTCAAAAAAATGGCGAGCGGCATGAGCCCTTGACGCTGCCGATTGTTCCGACCATGGATGTGGTCGTTTTTCCACGCATGATCATACCGTTGCTCGTAGTCGATGAGCATATCATCGATGGTATACAGCGAGCTCTTGAAGAAAAACCGCCGCGCGAAGTGCTGCTGGTTGCTTCCAAAAAGAGCTTTCCACCAAACGAAGAGCAAACTATTGGTACGGATGATTTGTATACCGTTGGTACCATTGCAACCGTTATGCGGGTCATACAAATTCCTAATAACGGCATCAAAATTTTGGTGAACGGTGTTTCTCGTGCTCGTGTGTTAAACATAACAACCGAGCGCAATGTGCTTGAGGCAACGGTAGAAAAGATACCGTTTGAGATGCAACCAAACTCAGTACGCATTGATCGCATGATTAATGATCTGCGCGAAAGCGCATCGCGTCTCATTGAGCAAGGAGGTTCGATCGGTCCTGATTTTAATGCAATTTTAAGCAAAATGACCGACCCAGAAAAAATCGCCGATTTTATTCTTTCACACATCACGCTTTCTGTGGAGCGAGCTCAGGAGTTATTAGAAGAAAAATCGTTTGAGATTTTTTTTGAAAAATTGCATGCATTCTTTCTCGAAGAAATAGAACATGCAAAGTCTGATGAATCGATAAAACAGAATGCTCGTGAGTCTATGAACCGCTCTCAAAAAGAGTACTTTCTACGCGAACAATTAAAGGCGATAAAAAAAGAACTTGGGGAAGATGACGAGAGTGACATTACAGAATTATGGACCAAGTCAGAGTCAATAAAACTTTCGAGTGAAGCTCGCAAAGAGTTTGAAAAATCACTGCAACGTCTCGAAAAAATGTCTTCTGACTCAATGGAAGCATCCGTGTTGCGCACCTACATTGATTGGTTGCTGGCATTACCCTGGGGCATTGAAACAGAAGACAATCTTGATCTTGCGCATGCCCAAGAAGTATTAGACCAAGACCATTATGGTCTTAAAGAAATCAAAGATCGTATTCTTGATTTTATCTCAGTGAAAAAACTAAATACCGATGGATTCGCGCCGATATTATGTTTTGTTGGTCCTCCAGGTACTGGTAAAACATCGCTTGGCAAGTCCATAGCACGATGCCTTGATCGCTCATACTTTCGTATGGCGTTGGGCGGCGTTAAGGATGAGTCCGAAATTCGTGGGCATAGACGTACGTATGTTGGTGCAATGCCTGGTCGATTGATTCAGGGAATGCGCAAGGCTGCATCGACGAATCCGGTTATTATTATCGATGAAATAGATAAAATAGGCGCTGATTTTAAGGGTGATCCATCGGCAGCATTACTTGAGGTGCTCGATCCCAACCAAAATAATGGTTTTTATGATAACTATTTGGGCGTACCGTTCGATCTTTCGAAGGTGCTTTTTATTGCAACAGCAAACTCTCTTGATGGCATATGCGAGCCTCTGCGTGATCGTATGGAGATTATTCAACTTTCTGGGTATACCGATGAAGAAAAATGCGAGATTGCAAAACGCCATCTTATTAAAAAGGCTCTGTTTGATTCAGGTTTGGATGGTGAAGCCATTGCATTCAAAGATGAAACGCTTATGGATATTATTCACAACTACACGCGTGAAGCGGGCGTTCGTGAACTTGAGCGTTTGATTCGTAAACTTGGATCAAAGGCTGCGCGTCTTATGGTTGAAAAAGGAGAGCATCTTTGCTGCAACAGAGATGTTTTAGAAAACTTTTTAGGACCGCGACGTTTTATAGATGAAGGTTGCGATCATAAAAATCAGATTGGCATAGCTAATGGTCTTGCATGGACAATGTATGGCGGTGAGATTATTCAGATCGAGGCGGTAACCATGTCAGGAGAGGGCAGGTTGATCATAACGGGTCATCTGGGTGATGTGATGAAAGAATCAATACAAGCTGCCTTAAGTTATGTCCGTGCGCATGCTGATGAGTTTAAAATTGATCCATTGCTATTTACTAAACATGATATACATGTGCATGTACCTGCTGGTGCAGTACCTAAAGATGGCCCTTCGGCGGGAATCACGATGCTGTCGGCTATTTTATCAGCCTATACTAAACGACCAATTAACGGCGAATATGCGATGACCGGTGAGATAAATCTCAGAGGAGCCGTCATGCCAATTGGTGGACTTAAAGAGAAAATTTTAGCTGCAAAGCGTAATGGTATTTCGCATGTAATTCTTCCGGCAAAAAATAAACCTGAGGTTTTTGGTATGGAAGATATTTTGGAAGGTATCGATATTATTTGGGTATCACATGCCAATGATCTTTTGAAACATGTGCTTATGCCGATATAAAAAATTGGTTATAAAAATGGAGTGAAAAAATGGTTCACACGTCTGAAAAGGGTTTGGGGTATACGTTGCCTTTTGCCATGATGTTGTTTACTACCTTTGTTTTGTATGCGGCAATAGGCTATTTTTTGTGCAGCCATAGTGCTAGTCTCGAATTAGTGCCACATCTCAAAACTATTGATTCACAAGAGCAACTTAATGCAAAACATGTTCCAAATTCTGTGGACGTGGGTCTTTTTATTAACAATTTTTCAAAATTTGATGCTTTGCATGGTTCTTTTGTGTTTGATGGTACCCTTTGGTTTAAGGCTGATAGTACTAAAGTGTCTGTTGATCAGCTTGCGCAATTTAAATTTGAGCGCGGAACTATTTTGGAAAAATCTCAGCCATATGTGACAAAATCCGGTAATGAAATATTTGTTCGCTACGATATTAAGGTTGAGTTCTTTTCGCAGCTTAATTACAAACTTTTTCCTCTTGATGAGCATAGGATAAGTTTTGTTGTTTCAAACAAATCCTTGGCGGACTCATCTATTGCATTTACGTGTTCTGATAAAAATTTTGTTATTAAAGAGGCATATGCCGAAAGTGATCCAGAGTGGCTTTTGGCGCACACAAAAATATCTGCAGGGTATTTGCAAGATACATATGATGCATCTTTTGCCCCACGGCAATCACTGTATCCTGCGGTGAGCTTCGTTTTAGATTACGCGCGCATAGGTGCACGGAATATGGCGGTAGTATTTTTGCCATTATTGCTTCTTTTTTTTATAACATTATTTGTTTTTGCTTTGGATCCGAGCAGATATGAAGCAATGATTATTTCAATTGCTACGGGTGCATTATCGGCATCTATTGCATATAGACTTGTTATTGAAAATGTGTCGCCGCGAGTGAGTTATTTTACGCTTGCTGATTACATTTATTTAATATTTTTGCTCGCAAATTTTTGTATGTTTGGGTTAAGTTTTTTATTGAAACATTTTTCGCAGGTACAACGGAAAATAGTAATAATTGTGCTACATAGTGCGGTAACGATTTCTTGCCTTTATGTAATGTTGATGTGGTAGATTTTTATAAAAAAACGGACTGTAAATTGGTGATAGATTGACACGATTAAAAAATGAGGTTGTTAACGGTAGAAATATAAAAAAGGAGTTTTTTGCCATGACAGTAAGTCCAAAAGAAAATCGGCATACCGTTGGACCCTTTTTTCAGCTCATTCTTATTTTTTTTACGGTCACTATTATTTATGGTTCGATAGAACGAGTTCTTTCTCAGCCGAGCTATACCGAACCGCTTTCTCAACCACAGGTGTTTACTCCTCGGGATATGTCTTTATTTAAGGATGTTCCAAACAACATTTCTGTAGGCTTTTTTATTAGATCTTTTTCAAAATTTGATACATTGCATGGGAATTTTGTATTGAGTGGAAGTGTATGGTTTGAGTTTGATCCGCGAAAAGTATCTCTTGAGCAGATTGGTAATTTTAATATTGAACAAAGTACGATACTTGAAAAATCTCAGCCATATGTCATGCAAGCCGGAGAAAAGATGTTTGTTCGCTATGATATCAAAGTCGAATTTACTTCTCAGCTTGAATATCAAGCTTTTCCGCTCGATGAACATAGGATAGGTTTTGTTTTGGCAAATAGATTTTTGCCAGCTCAAAATTTCTTTTTTGAATCATTCAACAAAAATTTTATGGTAAAACAAGCGAATATGGAGCGTGATCCTGAATGGATTTTAACTCGTAATATTGTATATACCGGATACGCACAAGACATATATGACAAAACTCTTTCTCAACGACAAATAACATACCCTGTTGTGAGCTTTGTTTTAGAATTTATGCGTATTAGTTCAAAAACTTTGGCGGTTAGCTTTTTGCCGCTTTTGTTTTTATTTTTTATATCTTTATTGAGTTTTTCGCTTGATCCTAAACAGTATGCTATTCAGATTATCACTATCTCTATGGGTACGTTATCCGCCATGATCGCGTATAGATTTGTAATAGATAGTATTTCGCCTCGAGTAAGCTATTTTATGCTTTCTGATTATCTGTACCTCATTTTTTTGTTCGCGAATTTTATTATTTTTTTGATAAGTTTTTTGATTCCAAAATTTACGTTGATGCAAAGAAAGGTAACATTGGTTTTTTTGCATGGAGCAGTGTCATTTTTAAGTGCCTTGGTTATTGCTATGTATGCGTGAGATATCCATGAAAAAGATTTTTTTATGTTTATTCTTAAGTTTTTATACGATGTATGTTTTTGCAAGCGATATTGATCGTTTTGCTGCTATGGTGAGCTCTATACATGATTCATATTCTGCTCATGAAAAAAATTGGTTATATCCAGATTTTTCTGATTTATACCAGAGGTCTTTTGCTCGTTATTTTTCAACAGAACTTGCAGCGCCCGCTTTTTGGGAGCCTCTTCTTGAGACTGTTACAAAACAAAATGGCCTAATTGTAAAGCCCGTGCATGTTATTGAAATAGATGATCAAGCAGATATTATTTTGATCGGGGATCTTTTTGGTTCGGTTCATGCTCTTTGGGACTATATTCGTGAAGGGTATTTTTTAGGTTTTATCGATAAAAATCTTAAAATTCAAAACAAAAAAAATTATATTATTTTTTTAGGTAACGTAGTAAATAAATCTCCACATTCAATTGAAACATTGTCTCTTATTCTTCAGCTTATGAAACAAAATCCAGGACACGTATTGTTGACGCAAGGGGATGAAGAATTTAATGATAATTGGAAAAACAATACGCTGTATGACGAAATATTTTATACACGTACATACCAAAGTAAAAGTGTGCACCATGAAGATCTTTTTTCAAAATTTTTTGCCTCATGTCCCATTGCGATAGTTTTGAAATCATCTCAAAAAAAGAGTCAAATTGTTTGGATTTCGTCATCCCTAAATAAAAAAAGATTTAATGATTCTTTGTTTGGACTTTCTTCTGTCTGTGCTTATATAACTGGTTTGCAGTTATTTATGGCGAAAGCCGATCATACTGGTCTGATTTTTGATTTTCCAATAGAGGGAGCAACTCATTGGTCTATTTTTTCAGCAGCCACACCTTTCATAAAAGAATTTATGCAAACTAATGTATTATCTTTTGGTTTGTTGCGATATAACAAAAATCCTTCACAAAGCATTCTTTATCACATATATCGACCTGAGAAAGATAAAGCTTTTTCACTTAAGTCGTATGATTTTATTAAGGGAATTCCCCTCGATTTATTACCAAAAAAAACAGTCAAGATTGGTTCATCCATGGACCTTAGTGGTGTACTATATAAATCTTTTCAGCATGTTCAAAAATCCGTGCACGCTGCAGTACAAAATTTTAATAATCAAAAAGATGCCCCGTATATTCGAGAATATCTTTTTGATGATGGGTACGTTCCTGCCCGCTCGCTGAAAAATATCGAAAGGCTTATGAGTGAGGGTATTGATAGTATTCTTTTTCCTTCTGGATCTGTTGCGTTTGAGTTGTATAAAAAATATATCAAAAGCGGTGATATCACGGTTTATTTTCCTATGGTTCAGGATCGTGTAAATGCTACACGCCATGTTATTTTTTTACGTCAAAATTATAATCAAGAAGTGCGCGTTTCACTTGAGTATATTGTGAACACGAGCTCAGTTAAAAAATGTGCGCTATTTTATCAAAATGATGCCTATGGGTTACCCATGGCTCAAGAAGCGCACCGCATTTTATCCCAAAAAAATATCGAATATATAGACTTGCCTTATGAGCTATCCTCTGCAACTTCTTTTAAAGATCATGCGCAGAAATTTAAAGCATCTTCTGCAGACGTTATCGCTTTATATGCTACACCAGAGGCCGCGCAAAGATTTCTTGCGGAAATTTCCACAGCAGATTTGATATCAACAAAAATATGCGCACCATCCCCCATGTTTATGGCCGATTTTTTAAAGTTTATTAGCTCGAGAGGTTTGCACGTAATTCTTTCATCAACCGTTCCATCCCCATGGGACGCAGTTCGTCCCATTGCTCGACAGTACCGTGCGGCTATGAAAGAATATGGGTATGCTTTTGATACAATATCGTTTGAGTCATACATTGCGACACGATTATTTTTGCGTGCGTTTACGCATAACGGGTATAACGTGCATTTTGATGGGATTATGAAATTTTTTGAAGAAATGCAAAAATATGATTTTGAGGGGCTGAAATTATCTTTTGATCCGCAAACTCGTCAGTTGATGCATAGCGTATGGATTGCGCCTAATCAGAAAGACCCTTGGATTGAGTATTTTGTTGACCCGGTAAACGGTAAAATAGAGCAAGTCCTAAAGCAAAAAGCCCAATAGCCGTAAAAAAGTGCCATGAGGGATGTTCGGAAAGTAAGACAAAACCAAACAAAGATACCCATAATGGAACGCTCAGGCTTGTAAGCGAAATAAGCGTCGCACTATAGTGCTTAAGGACTGCCGTGTACATGGTGTATGCAAAAATGTTTCCGATTATTACCGTGTAGGTAAATGCCAGCATAAAAGGTAAATGCGAAGAGCAGCTTGTCCAGATCGTGTTGGGCGAAAATGTGAGAGCCCATACACCTGAGGCAAATGCACCGAAGGTCATTAAAAGACTGTTGAGCTCAAGTGCCGAGAGTATACTTTTTTTCATAAAAAATTGCGCGCCTATCCAACCCATACGCCCGATGATCACCGCAGCGAGCATGGCAAGTTCTGGATACGAAAAGTAACATAAGCTTCCCATAAGTTTTTCGAGCGGCGAGTTACTTATAATAAGTACGGTCGTTCCGGCCAAAGCACAGGTAATACCAAGCCATTTTTTTATTGAGAGCTTTTCATGCCACAGAATATAGGCGATGATCGCCGTAACAAACGGGTCTATGCTGCCAAAGGCCGCAACTTTTGCCGATAACATATGTTTGAGGGCATAGGCTTTGCATATCGGTGGGATGCTCATAATCGCAATGCTCATAAAAATTATTAATGTGGTATGGGCGCGTAATGCGGTTTTAAAACGCCCAAAAAATTGCCGAGCTGTTTCTTTGTGAAACAAGCATGCGTATACAAAAGATATCAGAGCGAGCATGATGGCTGCAGTGCCCATACGAAGTGTTGCGAACCAGAGCGGATCGATATATGCAACGGCTATTTTATTTGCAGTAATGGCGCTTGCAAGGAGAAAAAAGCTGATAAAAAGATCAAACATATGGTGCTTTGGGTAAAAGGATAAAGATGTATGCTTTTACTCTATCAAAATTGGAAAAACTGGAAAACGTGTGTTTGTTTTTCTCAGGTGTATTATGTCACCAGGTCCAGCCGTTGCCCAGATAATACGCATCTGCTTTTATCTGGTATGGCTGGCAAGCAAGGGGCTCATGTCTTTTGTCAGTGGGTCAAGGGCGAATGCCCTTGTGGGTTGGGGCAAAGCCCCATATTGATATGTACAAGTTAAAAGGGAGTTTTGTATGAATCGTATCGATATTGCAGAAATGCACGTGCATATGTCCTATCCTGCTATTACGCTTGTTGCTCAGTGTGATCAGGTTGTTATAAAAGAACGCCTTGATGCATTGCTGTCATCGGCTGAGCAATCTGCAGATCTCTCAAAAGTTCGAGGAAACGTTAACAACATTCTCGAGCATTTTTTTTGTCCATATGGCCCAAAAAAGATCGCCATTCTTATCAATAAACATATCGCACGTGTGTATAGCGTGCCTGTGGACATCGAAGACTACCAAGAAATATCACACCATTTTGTATTAGACCCCATTATTAAAAGTTTGAATCGCAAAGAGCGTTACTGGGTCCTTGTTGGTCAGGGTGACGAAGCTCGTTTTTATGAAGGGTATACTGGCGAGTTAACTGAGGTTGTGCATACAGCGTCTGGTTTGCCATGGCATATCGGCCATCCCGTATGTCTGTATAAAAACGATTTAGCATGCCTGTATTCTCAAATCGATCGGCACATCGATCGCTTTTTTGAGCAGGACCCGTTGCCACTGTTAATTGTCGGTTCGTCCAAAGAACAAGAATTGTTCAAAACGCATTCAAAGTATGCACAAAGTGTGTGTGCATTTGCTTCTGATTTACACCAGGTTCCAGCTCTTGCCCATACCTGTTATGAACGTCTATACCGATCCACTCTTACGTACGCCGATCGCGGTGGATCTGACGTGGTATCGCAAAATGACGTGGGTTATGATCAAATTATGAAGCATGCTTGGCAAGGCTCGATTGAAACACTTTTGGTCGAAAAGGGACTTACTCAAAAAGGTTGTAGCGATAAGATAACGGGTGAGGTTGCCACAGAAAACGCATGCACAACGTACCAGCAATCGGTAGATATCGTTGATGCGATTATTGAGGAAGTTAAAGCAAAACGTGGCACGGTGTTTTTGCTGCCGGATGGTGCTTTAAGCAAGTATGGTGGTATGGTTGCAATAACGAGATTTTAGGTTTTTTATTTTGGTATAGAACAGCCAGTGGAACAATCAATAAAGAGACTTTGGTGAAAACCTGGTCTCTTTATTATTTTTGATTCAAAAAATAACAGCATAAAGTTTGTTTTATCGCATGAGTAAAAGTATTCTGAGCGGCAATAGTGTTGAAACCCTTTGTCTTTGGGAGTTTTTCATGAAATACGTACGCTCACTATTTTTACTCGCTATGCTTACCGTTTCGTATGTAACTTTTGGTATGGAATTTTTTCCTTTTTCTTTTCAACAACCGCAACACATAATGCCTGCTACTGTTCATCAGGCTCTTATCACAAGAATGCAGGGCATGAGTGCTCGCATGACTCAAAATTTTTTACAGCGACAAGCACTATGTATTGAAGAGGTTCGAAGCGTACTTGCAGAAATAAAAAATATTGGTGAAGGATCTATTGAGTGGATGGATTCTGAGTTATCAATTTTTGTAGCTATTCTTTATTCTGAAAAGCCACTGATTATGTTTCGGTATTTAAAAAAAATAGGTTTAAAGCCAACCTTTATAGATAAGCTTATAGCACGACATATGTTGCAACATATTGCTTTAACAAGAGAAAATAAAGGTATTTTTGATGCCATAATTGAGTTAGAAAAAGATCCATGCCTTTTGACGATTATGTAAA
>Ga0209319_1001372_pt1 | contig 20354 bp, 29 predicted proteins | sample RifGroE2_FD_184000 | JGI IMG/M metagenome (GOLD analysis project Ga0209319, IMG submission 184000) | Groundwater microbial communities from Rifle, Colorado - Groundwater E2 (SPAdes) (version 2) | ecosystem: Environmental > Aquatic > Deep subsurface > Groundwater | place: Rifle, Colorado, United...
ATACCATCATCAAACGGTCTAGCCCTGGAGCGATGCCACCATGAGGAGGAGCACCGAATTCAAAGGCACGGATCATGCCACCAAATTTCTGATTGACATCTTCCTTGGTATAGCCGGCAATTTCAAACGCCTTGTACATTATATCCGGACGATGGTTGCGGATGGCGCCGGAAGAGATTTCATAACCATTGCAAACCAAGTCATATTGATAGGCCAAAATATCCATCGGATTTTGTTCTTCCAAGGCCTTCATACCGCCCTGAGGCATAGAAAATGGATTATGGCCGAAGTCTACCCTGCCCTCTTCGATTTCCGACATATCATACATCGGAAAATCCTTGACCCAGCACCAAGCAGCCTTGGTGTTATCTTTCAAACCAAGACGGACTCCGCATTCATTTCTAACTATACCCAAAGATTCGCAAGCAGTACGCCATTGATCCGCGCCAAAGAAAATGATATCCCCATCTTTGGCCTCGACTTCTTCAATGATTTGCTTTGCCAAATCATCACCAAGGAATTTAATAATTGGAGAGCTAACTTCATTATCCCGTAAAGTAATATATGCCAAGCCTTTGGCGCCTTTTTTCTTGGCCGCCTCAGTCAGTTCATCAATGTCTTTACGACTGAATTTTGCCCCGCCGTCGACTTTCATCGCATGCACTACCCCGCCATTTTTTACTACATCCGCAAATACTGAGAAACCACAGTCTTTGACCATCTCGGTGACCGGCTTGATCTCGAAACCGAAACGTAAATCCGGTTTGTCGATGCCATATTTATTCATTACTTCTTTCCAAGTGAATTGAGGAAAAGGTTTTTGGATTACTTCTTTCTTGCCGAATTTTTCTGTCAGTTCGATCATCAATGGTTCGACTGCTGCCCAGACATCTTCCTGTTTGACAAAACTCATTTCCAAATCGATCTGATAGAAATCGCCTGGATGTCGATCATTTCTTGGATCTTCATCTCGGAAGCAAGGTGCAATTTGGAAATAACGATCCATACCCCCGACCATCAAAAGCTGCTTGAACTGCTGTGGCGCTTGCGGCAGAGCATAAAACTTACCTGGATAAATTCTTGAAGGTACTAAATAATCACGCGCACCTTCTGGAGAAGAGTTGGCAAGAATCGGGGTTTGCACTTCGATAAAATTCAGCTTATGGAAATATTCTCGCACGTATCTGATCAAGTCATAACGTTTGAACATCACGTCCTGTAACTTTTTTCTACGCAGATCAAGGAAGCGATATTTCAAACGGATCGCTTCATTCGCCTCTTTGCTTTTGTCATCGCTGATTTCAAAAGGTAATAATTTTGCCTCTGATAAAACTTCCAAAGTTGAGCCTTCAATTTCGATTTCGCCGGTCGGCAATTTTGGGTTGACCATCTCTCCTGGTCGAGCCAAAACTTTTCCAGTAACATGAAGCACCCATTCACTGCGCAACTTTTCCGCTTCTTTGTAAGCGGCTTCATCGATAGATGGATCAAATTTTATTTGGGTCAGTCCATAGCGATCACGAAGGTCGATGAAAATGACTCCGCCATGATCGCGACGGCTATGCACCCAGCCGGAAAGCTCTACAGTCTCCCCGACCTGTTCCTTGGTTAATTGTCCGCAAGTGTGTGTTCTTAGCATAGAATTTTATAAAATTATGAAATTAAAAATAATGCTTTTTTTGTATTCATCCACTTAATTTAAAATGAAAAAATAAAAATTTAAAATCACAATTTAAAATTTAAAATTATTAAATTTTTGCGAAGCAAAAAACCATAATTTTTCATTTTGCATTTTAAATTTTAAATTAAAAAGGCCTCTCATCTTTAAACACAACAAAAAGTTGTATCTAAGGACGAAAGGTCTCTTTCGCGGTACCACCTTAGTTTAATTAATCCCCTCCTTTCGGAGGAGGGGTGGCCGAAGGCCGGGGTGGTGAGTTTGATTCGTAAAAATTACGTTAAACCCACCCCTTCGCCCTTTTAGGACACCTCGGGAAGATTAATTCTCATTAATACTCTTAACGTGAGCAACGTCGGGTTCTACTTTCCGTAATAAACGGATTTCTTCCCGCACCTCTTCCGGTGTTTGCCGGAATTATGCCTAACTTTAGGCGTTGGCTTTGATTTGATTTTTAAAGATAAATTAATTATATGCTATCTGCTAAGATTAGTCAAACCTTGACAATTTGCCATTTTTATGCTAAAAATAAAGTAATTTTTTATATTATGCAATTAAGGAGGTAAAAAAGTGAACGTTAAAATCTTGCTGATTACCCCGGGAGGAAGCATTGTTGAAGTTGCAGGAAAATGCTCTCAAAGCGGTATGGTTCTGGGGGAACACGAAGGCATCAAAATCGCCTTCAATTCTTCAAACTGCGATATTTCGGAAATCAACCACGAAGGTGAAATATTCATCGCGACTCTAAGCGTAATGGTTGCTAACGCTCTGTCCGCATTCGGCAGAAGCTCAACAAGAACAATACACAAACCAGCACTTCGGGAGGGTTAAATGAATCACATTCATTATTTTGTCCATGGAGCTGGCGGACATGGCTGCAATCAGCCATTGACGCCCGAAGGTATTGAACAGACTGAAAAACAGCGTGGTTACCTGCTTCTTCACTTTCTGATGATAGCCGGAGTCATCCCAAGCGTTACTCATGGCATCGGAGAATGCGAACGGCAGATGATCAGACTGCTTGGCTTAGAGAGTCACCCATTGCTGCCTGTCTATATAGTCGGCGACGGTTATCACAAGCCGATCGACCAAGGTATGGCGGGAAAATTCGTCCATACCTTGCGAGATAATACCGTAATTCTCGGGAACAAACATTTCCTCACTTCCCTCATCGGAATCAGAAATATTGAACTGGGAACTATCTGGCAGATCATTCACAACGGGCCGGGCTCAAGCTTCGGCTTCATTGATCTGAGCCCAGGATTCATTCCACAACCTATTCCGCAAAAGCCAGACTAACCTCTGGCTTTTTTTTATTTTAAAATATTAATTTTTAAAAATTTTTCCTTTTTCTTATTATTAAACCTTAGAAAATAAAAAAGACCTGCTATTCAAGCGGGTCTATGCGATATGTTGACGTCTGTAGCCAGGGAGCTCATGGCGATGAGGTTCGTCAGAAACCTCAGACTTTCTAGAAACCCCTGTGTAAACTAGGAATTTCCCATGCTCCCAAACTTGTGTGCCTGGCTTCTCATCAGCTTTTTTCTTGGCTTCTTCCAGCGTGGCCTCCATTTGAAGCGGAGGATCGTGAGGTGGAAAAAGCACATACTTTCTTTTTATATCAGGCATCATTGCTCCTTTCTGGTTTTTACCAGACCGTTTTTTTATCCGCATCAATGATAGAAATTGCGCAAGACTCATTGGCGAGAATAAATGCATCTCTCCAGCTTTCAACTGGCTCCACCTCATGCGGGGTAAGAACTACCTTGTACGGGGGTTTACCTTGTTGCGGAGGGATTTCTCCCATTTTTACCTCTGGCATATTACCTCCTTCCCATCTTTAAAGATGGTCCAGTACTGCGTTAATAATCTTCTTGGTTTCTATTTTAAGGCTGTCACTTGCCTTAATGTTATTTAAAATAGCAAATTTTTTATCTAAAATTACTCTTAAAAGCTTAATACAATCGTCGCTGATAGTCAAGAAAATTTGACCCGCTGAACAACTTTTGCAAACCAAACCACTTTTTAAAAAATTATAACTATTTCCTCCTGGCATAATTTTTTTCTTACAAAGCACACATTGGTGCAGTTCGGGCTTATAGCCTAAACTTTCTAGAAGTTTGAGAATGAAAAAGTCTGCAAATAATTCTGGCTCGATTTTCAAATCAATCTGGTTCAAAGTTTCCAAATATTCTTTCACTAACTCAAAAATCTGAAAATCACTCTCCCCTTCCTTCACTAATTTGTTCAGCCAAAAAACTGCCCTGCCGGCAGCCTCGATTTTTTCCAAATTTTCCTTGATTTTTATAAAACAATTATCACTGACTGCACTGCCGATATAATCAAATTGCTTTCCCCGCACGACCATGATTTCTGTTAAGCAAATCGGCTCCAAATGTGCCGCTGCCTTTGACCGGAATTTCTTTGCTCCTCTGGCAACCAATATCTGCTTGCCGATTTCCGCACTATACACCGTAACACTCAAATCGCTTTCCCTGAACGGCTTTCGATTCAATATAATTGCTTTGATTCGATAAGTTTCTTCCATAAAAATTTAAAATGCAAAAATCAAAAGTCAAAATTACAATTTAAAAATCAAAATTATTTTTAATTGAAACTCTCTATGAATACTTAAACTTTTGAATTTTGATTTTTAACTTCTAAATTTATCCAGATGCCCCTGCAATATTATCATAGCCGCAATCGCATCCCTGTCAGCTTTAGTTTTTTTATTGCCTACCAAAGCATCGGCACCTTTACTGGTCAGGCGTTCGTCAATTTCGATAATCGGCAAGGAAGTTTTCTCTTTTAGTTTCTCAATAAATTGGTCAACGTCTTTTTTCATTGCGCCCGCTTCATTTTTCATAGTAATCGGCAGGCCAACTACAATTTCATCAATATCTTCGTCTTCAATTACCTTGATTACCGCATCAATATCAGCAACAACCGTAAATGGCATAGCCATTTTCATTTCACTATCCCCCAAGGCCAAGCCGATACGTTTGGTGCCATAGTCAATGCCTAGATATCTTTTGATTAATTTCATAATCTCAATTAATTATTTTCTTAAAATTAAAAAATTCGAAAATTATCTGATAAATAAAATAATTTTCAACCATAAACCCCTGTCATTGCGAGGAGCAGCAGCGACGTGGCAATCTCAGGTCTACTCGCTTTCTATTAATAAATCCTTCCAATCAGGGTTGATATTCCTAATTAATTTTAGCTTGTTTTCACGGTTACTTGCCTTGATCTGTTTTTCTCTTTCTAAAGCGTCATTTATGTTACTGTAATATTCATAATAAACTATTTTATCAATATTATATTTAGCAGTAAAACTATTTTTATGTATTTTTTCTTTATGCTGATTAGCTCTATTTAATAAATTATTTGTAACGCCAGTATAAAAAACTGAGTTTAGTTTATTGGTTGCAATGTATATGTAGTAGTTATTATCCATCATTTTGCTAATTAACCTGAGATTGCCACGTCGCTGCTGCTCCTCGCAATGACAATTATTGTAAAATATGATTTTACAACTTTGTTCTTTACTTTATTTTCACAGCCTTCGCGGAAATTATTCCGTCAACACAATATGCCCTGTTTCCGTCACTGCCACAGTATGCTCAAAATGGGCGCTTATACTGCCGTCTGCTGTTTTGATTGATAAACCGTCCGGCGCAGTAATGATATGATGCCTGCCGATGTTCACCATCGGCTCAATAGCGATTACCATACCAGGTTTTAACAATATTTTCCGGCACTGCTCCATCGGATAATTCGGCACCATTGGATCCTCATGGATTTCCTTGCCCACGCCATGACCGACCAAATCTTTAACTACTTTAAAGCCCTGTTTTTCAATATAATCTTCTATCGTTTTCCCGATTTCATATAGGCTAACTCCTGGTTTTACTTTTTCAATTGCCAGTTCTAAAGATTTTTTTGTCGCCTTAATCAATTGCTGAACTCTTTCATCAACTTTGCCAACAGCAACTGTGGCAGCCATGTCAGTAAATAAACCTCTTTGTTTCCTTTCTGAAGCCTTATTAAATGGGAATTCCATCCCAACATCAATACTGACCACATCACCCTCTTTAATCGTCCTAGATGGAAGTGCCGGTGCATGAACCACTTCATCATTGATAGAAACACACAAGGCCGTAGGATACGGCTCATCATGATGCGACTGTTTATAGCCCTTGAATGCAGGACGTCCGCCAGCCCTTTCAATCAAATCACACGCCAGCGTTTCCAATGTTTCCGTAGTGACCCCCGCTTTGACCTCAGCCAATACTTGTTTTAGCACTTTAGATAATTTTTTGCCACCTTCATGGATTATTTCTATTTCTTGTTTTGTCTTGATTATGATCATTGATATAATTTTTAATTTCCAATTTTTAATTTTTAAATAATTTTTAATGTTTTAATTTTTAAAATTATAATTTAAGATTTATTTAAAAATTACAAAATTACAAAATTAAAAATTTACAATCTTCTTTACTATCTCTTTATAAACGTTATCTATCTTCTGCTCTCCGTCTACTTTGATTAATCGGCCATTATTTTCCCAATATTTTAACAAAGGTTCAGTTAAGCTATGATAAACTTCGAGCCTGGTTTTAATTGATTCCGGCTTATCATCTGATCTGATAAATAATTTTCCACCACAAGCATCACAGGTGCCGTTCTTTTTGGCTGGTTTGAATTTTGTATGAAAAGTTTGTCCGCACACACAAGCGCGTCTGCCGCCAAGCCGTCTTCGGACTTCTGCGTCTTTTACTGCGACAAAAATTCCAGTTGTATTAAATTTTTTTAATTTATTAGTCAGAAAATTCTGTTGGAATTCTGTCCTTGGATAACCATCAAAAATTGCACCATTGACTGCATCTTTCTTTCTTAAACGCTTTACAATTAAATCACCGACTACTTCGTCGGGGACATATTTTCCTTGGCTCATTAATTTCTGCGCTTTTTTTCCAATTTCACTTTTTAATTCAACTTCTTGTCTCAGTATTTCTCCCGTTGATATGATCGGCATAGAAAGTTTTTCAGCAATTTTTTTTGCTTGCGTTCCTTTACCGGATCCAGGAGGACCAAAAAAGATGTAATAATTTTTATTCATATATTATTTTATTTATAAACCACGCCTTGGACCAAAATTACCAGTACTACTGGCAAAGCCCGGCGAGGAAGTCCTGCTTGCATTGCCTGGCACACTGGAGGAATTAGGTCCTGCGAAGCCTTTGCTAGGCTTTGAACTATTTTGTCCGGCAAAACCATTGCTCGACACACCGAACTTATATTTATTTTTATTAACCATGTCTCCGACAAAACCTCTTTCAACCACTGGATTATCTGGTCCGTTCATTTCAGCTTCCTCTTTTTCTCTCGAATATCTGGTCAGACCAATATTTGCCTTCTTTCTAATTTCTGCTCTTCTTATCTCCTCTTTGGTCGGCCCTTTTTTAATCGGCGTATTTATATATCCGAGTACCTTTTTCTTTAACAAACTATTAGCCCCAAAATCTTTATTTAATTTTATCTTTATGGAAGCTTTATTCAAATATTTGTAATCCTCTGCCAGTTTTTCAACCGCTTCCCGCTCGCTGATAAATTTTTTGCCCAATGCTTTATTTAAAACATTTCTAATTCCAGGATTAGCAATCAATTGTTTCCCTTCTAAATTAGTCTTAATGTTATTCTTGATTTGATATTTTGAATAGTATGGCATAAAATATATTGATTATTTACCATAATTATACTATAAAATCAACAATAATAAAACTCGGACCAATGCCCGAGTTTTATTTATATAAGATAGATTTTTTAGATGCCTTCGTATTCTCTCATGGTCAATTGTGAATTGATCTGTTTCACTGTCTCAATTACCACTGAAACTACGATTAACAGACTAGTTCCACCGATTGCCAACGATTGGATGCCAGTAAAATATCTCATTATCAAAGGCAAGATAGCGATAACGCTCAAAAATAACGCGCCCGCCAAGATAATCTTGTGTGTAGTATGAGCTAAATATTCGGAAGTATTTCTGCCTGGTCTGATGCCAGGGATAAATCCGCCTTGTTTTTGCAAATTTTCTGCAATCTGAGTCGGATGGAAAATCACTTCGGTGTAGAAGAAAGTAAAGGCAAAAACTAAGACAAAATACATCACTCCATAGACCAGTTCATTTTGGAAAGTAGTGATTGTCCATTCAGCTGCCCTGGCTACCATCTGCGTTTTTGCATTAACAAAGAATTGAGCGATCATCGGCGGAAATAAAGCAACGGAAACTGCGAAGATAATCGGAATTACACCAGCCATATTTACTCGAAGCGGCAAGTGAGAACTGGCACCGCCATAGGTGCGATTGCCCCTGATTTGCTTGGCATACTGCACCGGCACATTGCGCTGACCTTCCGTAATAATAACTACGCCAACAATAGTGATCAGAGCAATTGCGATGAATCCGATTAAGGTAAATATTTGAGATTGATCAAAAGATACGGTTACTTGTTGCAAGGTTTTTGGCAAGCTAGAAACGATTCCGGCAAAGATTAACAGAGAAATACCGTTACCGATCTTCTTTTCAGTAATCAATTCACCTATCCACATCAAGAATATCGTTCCTGCAGTGATTGTGGTGATCATCGTAACCATTTCAAATGGACTGATGGAGCCAAAAATACCTTGTGAAGAACGGCTCAATAAGATGATCATGCTGTAAGCCTGCATCGCTGCCAAAGGTACGGTCAGCCAACGTGTCCACATATTGATCTTTTGTCTGCCTGATTCCTCCTTCCCCATTTCTTCCAGCTTAGGAATAATCATACCTAAAAGCTGAAAAATAATTGAAGAAGTGATGTAGGGGGCGATGCCCATCATAACGATTGAAAAATTTTCCATTCCGCCGCCCGAAAACATGCTGATCAAACCCAGTATCTGATTAGAGTTGAAAAAATTCTGCAAGGCCTGGATGTCTACGCCTGGAATCGGAATGTGAGCTGCTAAACGAAAAATGACTAGCATAACCAGCACGAAAAAAATGTCTTTTCGTAAGTCCTTGGCTTTCCAAATTTGTTCTAATTTTTTTAAAAGCATAGTATTGAAATTTACAAAATCAAAATAATTAAGGAAGATCCTTAATTATTGAATTTTACCCCCTAATTTTTCAATTTGTTCTTTTGCGCTGTCACTGACTTTTAAACCGGTAATTTGTAGGTTCTTAATTTTCAACTCTCCATCACCCAACAACTTCACTGGAGTTTCGTTGTTTTCAATCAAACCTGCCTTGATTAATACTTTTTGGTTGATTTTTGCACCTTCTTTAAACTGATTAAGGTTGAACAAGTTCACCACCTGAGCTTTTGGTTTTAAAGATTTGAAGCCGCGAGTCTTTGGAATGTTAAGCATCATGCTTTTCATGCCCAATCTTTTCAGGCCGGTAACACCAGAACGTGATTTTTGACCCTTAAGACCTCGTGTACTATAAGTACCGTGTCCGGAAGCGTTACCGCGACCTACTCTTTTGCGATTTTTGGTAGAACCGCTTTTTGGTTTGATTGTATGTAAGGATAACATATTTATATCTAAAATTTTATAATTTTTGAATTTTTAAATAAACTTTAATTTTTAATTTTTAAAACATTATTTAAAAATTACAAAATTAAAAATTCTATTTATCTTCAACCGCTTCTGTTTTTTTAACATTTAAAGCTTTTTCCTTTTTCACTGGCATCTTTAGGCTAGACAATGCTTCAATGATACACTTTGCATTATTAAGCTTATTATTTGTACCCAAAGTTTTACAAGTAATATTCTTTATACCGGCAAGTTCAGCAACGATACGGACAGCTCCACCAGCGACGATACCTCTTCCTTGAGAAGCTGGTTTTAATAAAATTATTGCAGCGCCCTTTTTATGAGTAATCTGATGAGGGATTGTATCGTTAATCATCGGCACGTCAATGAAATTCTTTTTTGCCTGATTCACAGCCTTAGTAATCGCAATAGTCACATCAATACCCTTAGCCAAGCCGATTGCAACCCTGCCCTTCTTATTGCCGACTGCAACACAAGCTCTGAAACGCATTCTCTTACCACCAGCCATCACACGAGTAACTCTGGCAATGTCTAGAATTTTTTGTTCAAATTCCTCTGGCAATTGCTGATCATCTCTTCTTGGTCTTGCAGATTTTCTGCCGTCCCTGCCTCTAGCCTTGTCACCGTAAATGGATTTAGCAACTGCAGTAGCTGCACCCTTGGACACATCAACTGCTGGGATATTATTTTCTTTTTTTGTCTCTTCCGTCATAATATATAATTATTGCTTATATTAAATTTAGAATTCTAAACCGCCTTCTCGTGCACCCTCGGCTGCTGCTTTTACTCTTCCGTGATATTGATATCCACCACGGTCAAAGACGATTTTTTTAATTCCCAACTGTTGCGCTTTTTGCGCAATCATTTTGCCCAATTCTGAACTGACGCCAATCTTGCCTTCTTTGCCTTTTTTAACCTCTCTGCTATCAGCATAAGCCAAAGTTTTTCCAGCCACATCATCAACCAACTGTAAAAGCATACCATCATTTGATCTAAAAACACTCAATCTGGGTATACTTGCTGTTCCGCTGATCTTAGATCGAATCTTTTTCCTTCGTCTATCTCTTTTTAATTGTTTTTCTGTAGATTGGTTCATATATAGTCAATTATCAATTACGAATTATTAATTTCTGATTTTATAATATCTGGGTCGTTCGCGATTGTTAATTGTTAATTGTTAATTGTTAATTGATTTACTTATCTCCCTTTGCTGAGGTCTTACCTGCTTTTCTTCTAATTACTTCGTCGATATATTTGATTCCTTTGCCTTTGTAAGGTTCAGGTTTTCTGATTTTTCTGATCTGTGCTGCAGTCTCACCTACCAAATACTTGTTTATACCGCTGATGGTAATAACGTTGGCAGCAACTGAGGCAGAGATTCCTTCTGCTAATTTGAATTCTATCGGATGGGAATAACCAGCGTTAACAGTCAAAACACTTCCACTGACAGCAGCGCGGTAACCGACGCCATTTACTTCTAGCTTTTTTTCATAACCCTGATTTACACCAATAATCATATTGCTAATCAAAGTACGAAATAGGCCCCAAACTGATCTTTCTTTTTTAATATCTGGATTTTCTACGCTTACGACAATTTCTTTTTCGCCAATATCAATTTTTGCAAATTGATTTATCTTTTCGCTCAATTCGCCTTTTGGTCCTTTTACAACAACAAAACCTTTCTCAATTTTTACTTGAGTACCAGCTGGGATTTCAATTGGTAATTTGCCTATTCTGGACATATATGATTTCTTATTTTACAAATTAATAAATTTCACAAACCACTTCTCCGCCAATACCCTTTTTCTTCGCTTCCTTGTTGGTCATCATGCCTTGAGGGGTAGAAATAACTGCGAAGCCTAAATTATTCAAAACTCTTGGTAATTCTGTCTTGCTTGCATAAATTCTAAGGCTCGGCTTGCTGATTCTCTTTAATGAAGAAATTGCTGAAGTACCATCTTTCTTATATTTTAAAACAATTTTAAGTTCGTCAAAAGCCATACTGTCATTCTTCTTGCCAGCACCTTTTATTACTTCTGCTTTTACAATCCGGCCTTCTTGTTCCAAAATTTTACTGATATTATATTTAATTTTGCTCATTGGCAAAACAACTTCTTCCTTTCGGACAGCTGAAGCATTTCTTATCCTAGTTAACATGTCTGCGATAGGGTCTATCATATTTTAATTAATTTAAAATTTAAAATTAAAAATGTAAAATTTTTATTTCTCCGCTTGTGCGGATTTTCATTTATTTTAAATTTTGATTTTTTATATTTGAATTTATTATCTACCAACTTGATTTTGTAATACCTGGTAAATCTCCGCTAGTTGCCAATTCTCTAAAACAAATTCTGCATAAGTCGAAATCCCTGATATAACCATGGTTGCGGCCACAACGCCAACAACGTCTGACAATTCTGGTAGAGTACTTTGGCTTTCTATTTGATTTTGCTATCTGTGCTTTTGTTGCCATATTATTCTTTTTTAAATGGAAATCCTAACATTTTAAATAATTCTAATCCTTGTTCTTTATTGGTTGCGGTAGTGGTGATGCAAAGCTCCATGCCATGCACATTGTCCATTTCATCAACTTTGATTTCCGGGAAAGCAGTGTGTTCTTTCAATCCGATAGTCATATTGCCCTTATTGTCAATTATCTTGTCGCTAATACCTCTGAAATCTCTGATTCTTGGAAAGGAGACATTGATCAATTTTTCAATAAAGTCATACATTCTCTGTCCACGTAAGGTAACCTTTACTCCGATAATCATGCCTTCTCGAACTTTGAAAGATGAAATAGATTTTTTTGCCTTGGTCTTGATCGGTTTTTGACCGGAAATTTTCATCAAATTCTTTTCAACGCTTTCGATAAAAGCCTGTTCTTTGCTTTGTCGGCCAACCCCAACATTGATAACCAGCTTAGTTATTTTTGGTGTTTCCAGAACATTGGTAAAGTTAAATTTCTTTTCTAATGCTGGCAATACTTCCTTTTTATATTTTTCTTGTAATCTCATCATATGTTAATCAAAAATGATATTATTCAAATTAATCTACTACTTCCTTACATTTTTTACAAACCCTAACTTTTTGTCCTTTTTTCTTACCAGTACCTGCTTCCAGCGTCTTGTAGTTGATTCTGGTTGACTTGCCGCATTTCGGACAAACAAGCATTGCATTGGAAATATTTAATGGCGCAGGAAATTCAATTCTTTGGCCTTTCTCCCCTTCTTTTCTTGGTCTAAGATGCTTGATCAGAAGATTCAAGCCCTCAACGCTGATTCTCTGTCTTTCGGGGAAAACCTGTAAAACTTTTCCAGTTTTACCCTTGTCTTTTCCTGCTAATAATGTAACTTTATCATTTTTCTTTATTTTCATACAAATATTTTATCTTGTTTTATAATACTTCCGGTGCTAATGATGCAATCTTGGGAAAGCCGGCACGTCTTACTTCTCTGGCAATCGGACCGAATACACGGCTGCCTTTCGGTTCTTTCTTTTCTTTATTGATAATTACGCAGGCATTTTCACTGAAGCGGATGTAGGTACCATCTTTTCTGCCAATTTCTTTTGCTACACGAACTATAACAGCATGCGCAACGTCACCCTTTTTGATCGCTCCATGAGGTTCTGCTTCTTTTACTGCCACAGTGATGATATCTCCAATTCTGGCATATCGTTTTTTAGTAGCGCCCAATACCTTGATACACATCACCTTTTTGGCGCCGCTATTATCTGCAACCTTTAAAATTGTTTGTACCTGAATCATATTTTTAACTAATAATGTTTCTATTAATCTACGCGTTTACTACTCTCCATCGCTTATCCTTTGACATCGGACGGCATTCTACAAAATTTACTTTATCTCCGACTTTATACTGATTTTTTTCATCATGAACCTTATATTTTTGATTGGTTGTAAAGCGCTTGTTGTATTTAGGATGAATCTTTGCATTCTGAACTTTCACCACGATAGTCTTATCCATTGCGCTGCTGGTTACAACACCTGTCAATCTTCTTCTGATTACCGGCTTAACGTTTGTTTCAATTTTTGTCTCTTGATTAGTCATATATTATAAGTTAAGCTTTCTTCTCTTTATTTAACAATGTTAATACTTGAGCAATAACTTTTTTTACTACCCTTATTTCTCTAACTTTTTTCAACTGCTTAGATGCATCTTTAAAACGCAAATCACGAAGACTATCTCTGGATTCTGCCAATTGTCTGTGCAGCTCGCTGGCTGATTTAGTTTTTAATTCTTTAAGTTCCATATTTTTATTTCGTAATTCTTAAATTATAAAGGCTTTTTGGTAACGAACTGACATTTGATCGGTAATTTCTGTGCTGCAGAAACTATCGCTTCTCTTGCTGACTCTACTGTAACGCCTTCCATTTCAAACAATATCATCCCTGGTTTGACAACTGCTACATAGTGATCAACGGCACCTTTACCTTTACCCATAGGAACTTCTCCACTTTTTCCGGTTACCGGTTTATGTGGGAAAACCCTGATCCAAATCTTGCCGCCTTTTTTAATATATCGGGTCAATACTCTTCTGGTAGCTTCAATCTGTCTTGAGGTAACCCAACAAGACTCTAAGCTTTTTAAACCATAATCACCAAAACTGACATCAATCATACGACTAGCCTTTCCGCCTCTTTTGCCTTTGTGTGATTTTCTGTATTTTAATTTCTTTGGCATTAACATATATATTCTCTATAATATTCTTAAACTTTTTTCTAATTAATTATCTTTTTCCGACTACTTCGCCGCGGTTATTAACCTCTTTGCTTTTTTCAAAAACTTCACCTTTGTAAATCCAAACTTTGATTCCGATTGCTCCATAAGTGGTAGCCGCTGTGCCTCTGGCATAATCGATATCGGCTCTCATGGTATGCAAAGGAATTTTTCCTGATGACAAAACTTCTCCACGAGCGATTTCTGCTCCGTTCAAGCGTCCTTTGATCATTACTTTTACGCCCAATGCTCCTGATCTTTCAACTCGGTTGATAACCTGCTTCATAACTCTTCTGAAAGGAACTCTTTTTTCTATTTCCAAAATCATTGATTGAGTTACGATCATGGCGCTCAAGTTGGGTCTGCCTACTTCGGTAATATTCAAACTGATATCGCCAATTTTGAAATTTTTTAAAAATTTGCTATGAATTTTCTTTTTTAAATCCTCAGCTCCGCTGCCCCCACGACCAATAATCAAGCCTGGTTTTGCAGTGAAGATTCCAACCGTGATTTTATTGCGATTTCTGTCAATTTCGATGCGGTCAACTCCTGCTTCTCTTAATTCTTTGATTAAAAATTTTCTAACCTTGATATCCTGTTGCAGATTGTCGATATAGTCCTTGCCTTCACCGAACCATTTGGAATCCCAGGTTCTGGTAATGCCCATTCTAAAAATTTTTGGATTTACTTTTTGTCCCATATATAATTTGAATTATGAATTTATGAATCAAGATTCCCTATTACCCTGCTTTTCTATTAAACATCTTGCCAACAAATCCTCTGGTATTACTGCCTTCATTCTTTAAATGTCCGCTTCTGCCTGTTTTATCACGTGGATCATTTAATTTTGTGCCTTTTTCTTTGTCTGCATCAACCGGTTCTGATTTATCTTTCTTATCTATTTTAATTCCATCATCTTGCTTTGGTTTTTCACCTAATTTGATCGGCGCTTCCAATTTCTGTTCTTTCGCTTTTCTCTCGCCGCTATCTTTTATTTCAGCCAAAGTAACATTGATGTGGCTGGCTTTTTTTCTGATCGGAGTAGCTCTCCCATGAGCCTTCGGCATCCAACGATCCAAAGTCTGGCCTTCATCAACTCTGATTTCTTTTACAAATAAATTGCTCTTTTCCAAACTATAGTTGTGTTCGGCGCTAGCAATCGCAGAATTAACTACTTTTGCAACCGGTCCCGCAGCAATCTTGTTGATAAACTTAAGCTGAGCCAAAGCTTTTTCAACTTGAAGCCCTCTGATAACATCTGCCACTAAGCGAACTTTTCTGGCTGACATTCTAATGTGTTTTGCTTTTGCTGTAATTTCCATAGATTTTATACTGTGGAGTAATATTTAAATTAACTCTGATTATTATTTTTTAGCTGTTTTTGCTTTGGCTTGATCTTTTGCAATCTTTCCGCCATGGCTGATAAACTTTCTGGTGATTGCAAATTCACCGAATTTATGGCCGACCATATTTTCAACTACGTAAACCTGTGTATGCTGTCTGCCATTGTGAACACCGAAGGTAAAGCCTACCATTTCAGGAGTAACAGTACAAGAACGATCCCAAACTTTGATAACAGTTCCTGGCTGGGTAGTTTGCACCTTCTTCAAAATGCTTTCATTTACGTATGGCCCTTTTTTTAAACTTCTTGGCATATTATTTTGAATTACGCACTTGCGTTAATTTATTTTCTCTTTCTTCGTTGAATAATTAATTTATTGGTTTTGTGCTTCTTGTTTCTGGTCTTAACGCCCAATGCCGGCTTGCCCCATTTAGTCTTCGGATGTTTCAAACCGATCGGTTGGTTTCCTTCACCACCACCATGAGGATGATCGTTAGGGTTCATAGCTGTACCACGAACGGTCGGTCTGATACCAAGATTTCTGCTTCTTCCAGCTTTACCGATTTTAACATGGATTCTATCTTTATTGCTTACCTGGCCGATAGTGCACAAACAATCTTTCTTGATTAATCTGATTTCACCTGATGGCAATTTGATTTGCGCGAATTTTTCTTCTACGCCCATAACCCTGATCGAAGTACCGGCACCTCTGGCAATCTTTCCGCCTCTGCCTGGTTCCAATTCAACATTATAAATCATAACGCCGGCAGGGATAAATTTAATCGGCATAGCATTACCGGAAACAATTTCAATCTGAGTTTTTGAACTCATGATTGTTGCGCCGACTTTCAAATCAACTGGAGCAACTATATATCTTTTGGCGCCATCTGCGTAATTGATCAAAGCGATTCTTCCACCTCTACCTGGATCATATTCAATCGCAGCAACCTTGCCTGGAATTTCAAATTTGTCACGCTTAGTATCAATAATTCTGACAAAACGTCTGGCGCCACCACCTTGGTGTCTGACAGTTATTTTGCCTTGGTTATTTCTACCACCGCGTTTTCTTTTAAAAATAATCAAAGATTTTTCTGGCTCTGATTTTGTAATATCTTTAAAATCATCGAAAGTAGCTGAACGTCTGCCCGGGGTTGTTGGTTTTACTTTTTTAATTCCCATACTATATTCAATAATAAATTAATCAATTACGAATTACGAATTATTTTGTATTTAAATAAATTATGAATTTTCTGTCGTAATTGTAAATTGTTAATTGTTAATTGTTAATTGATTTTAAACTCCTTCGTAAACTTTAATGGTCTTTCCTGCTGGCAAGGTAATGACTGCCTTTTTCCAATCCTTACGTTGTCCTTGAGTCTTGCCGTGTCTGACTTTTTTACCCTTTACTCTGATTACATTTACGTCTGTTGGTTTAACACCGTAAACTTCATTGATCGCTTTGGCAATTTCAATTTTGTTTGCATCCCTATCAACACTAAAAATATACTTATTTTCAGAAGCGACAACACTTGCCTTTTCTGTGACCAATGGCTTCACCAATACTCGGTAAGCCCGGCCGTTCTTTACTGCGTTGCCAGATTTATCAGTCTTGGTTGCGGCTGTCTTACTGCCATACAAATCTTTCATGCTAGCGGCAGACTTAGTGTCTGATTTTGTTCCTTCGTCTTTAGTTGTGTCAGCGAATAATGACATATATTAACTTTTAACTTTTTATTTAACTCTTTCCTCTAATTTCTTTACTGCATCGGCAGTTAAGATCAATTCTTTATACTTCAATAAGTCAACAATATTTATATTGTTCAAATTGATAATCTCTACGCCAGCTAAATTTCTGCCAGAAATTACTGTAGTGTCAGTCTTTTCATTCAAGACAATCAATACGCTTCGTTTGGTTTTCTTGGTAGGAGCTTCCTTTTCCCTAGTATTGAAAACCTTTTGCTCGATTGCAGAAATAATATTATTAAAAACCTTTGTCTTATATTCTGAAATTTCAATCTTGTCCAAAATGGTCAAGCTGTTGTGGGCGAATTTATCAGACAGAGCCATAAAAATAGCCTGCTGTTTCATTTTCTTGTTGATTTTTTTGGTAAAATTCCTATCTTTAAGCGGACCGAAAGTTACACCGCCACCAATCCAGATTGGAGATCTTGAAGAACCGGCTCTTGCGCGACCAGTACCTTTTTGTTTCCAAGGCTTTTTACCACCACCGCGAACATCAGATCTGCCCTTGGTGTGTGCCAAAACCTGTCTTTCATTTGCCAGCTGAGTAACTACAGACTGATGAACCAAAGATTCATTAACTTTTAGCTCAAAGGCCTTGGTTGACAGTTCTTGTTCGCCTACCTGTTCTGCTTGTTGATTGTAAATCTTTACTTTTGGCATATTTAAACTTTTTCAATATTTGATTTAAAAATTTTCTCTTTTATTTCAGCTGCAACTTCATTTGCCTTTGGCTCTTCCAACTTCATTTCAGTTACTAAATATTTTGTCAGGTCCTCTATTGCAATTTCTTTAACAACAATCATAGTAACTAATGGAACCAAATCAAGTTTATATTTTTCTTCCAAAGCACTGATTGCTTCGGTCATTTCTGCAGATGAAAATTTATCTTTTTCTTCCTTTGACAGTTTGTTAAACTTATCAATATATGTATCTTCAAATTTTTCTTCTTTTGGTTCTTCCTTTTTTACTTCAGCCTTAACTTCTTCAACTTTCGGCTCTTCAGCCTTAGCGTCTTGTGCCGAGCTTGTCGAAGTATCTTCTACCTTTGGCTCTGGGGTCTTAGCTTCCTCAACTTTAGGTTCTTCAACTATCGGAGCTTCTACTTTAACGTCTTGTGCTGAGCTTGTCGAAGTATCTTCAGCTTTAGGTTCTTCAGTCTTTACTTCTGCCTTTTCACTTACAACTTCTGACTTCACTTCTTCCACCTTCTCACTTACAACTTCTACCTTCACCTCTTCTGCCTTCTCACTTTTTACTTCTTCCTTGACTTCTTGTTTGCTAACTTTTAATTCTCCGCGTCCAATAATATATACTACGCTGTTTCTGGCACCAGGAATTCCTCCCAAGATTGAAATAGTCTGTTCTTCCGGATTAACTTCTACAATTTTTAAATTAGTGACAGTTGCTGTTTTGTTGCCCATGTGGCCAGCCATTCTTGTGCCCTTAAAAACATGCTGGGGTTCACCAGCACCGACTGAACCAGGCATACGCAACTGATCCTTGTTACCATGAGTTTTGTCTTGTCCATGAAAACCATGTCTTTTGACGCCGCCTTGGAAACCTTTTCCTTTTGAAGTACCTTGAACATTTACCATGTCGCCCACTTCGAAAGTATTCAAATCAATCTTGTCGCCTCGATTTAATTTTTCAAATTCTGCACTGTCCTCTTTATGTTTGTATCTGAATTCTTTTAAAAATCTAAATTTACCTAAATCTTTCATCTGACCAAGCTGGGGCTTGTTGATGTTCTTTTCTCTTCTAGTGCCAAAACCGACTACTGCGGAAGTATAGCCATCTCTAGCTGCAGTTTTAAGTTGCACGATAACACCCGGCTCAACTTTTACCTTGGTTACTGGAACAATCAATTCATTCTTCCAAACCTGGGTCATCTCTATTTTTTTTCCTAATATAAATTTCATAATCTGTTTGTAGTCTATTTTTTGTGAAGCGGAATCCCTTGGATTCATTCATAGACTATATTTATTCTTATTTTTTAAACAAAAAAACTGATTCGTTCAACAAACCAGCAATAAATCATTATCTTCTTTGATTTGTTTGCACTGTCTTGCTTGATTGAACTTTCCTTCTAATATTTATAACTATTTTTCAACACTTTTCCAATATATTCGGAAGTAACTGAAAAATTCGTATAAATATAAATAATCATTTATTATTACTACCAATATATATTATACTATTTTCAGAATAATTGCAAGGGCAATTATTACATTTTAATTTCTACATCAACGCCAGATGGAAGGCTAAGATTAGTCAAAGCTTCGATAGTCTGGGCAGATGGTTCAACAATGTCCACAACTCGCTTGTGGATTCTCATTTCAAATTGATCACGTGCATCTTTATGAACAAAGGTTGAACGATTAACTGTATATTTCTTCTTTTCGGTTGGCAAAGGGATAGGACCAAAAATTTTAGCGCCGCTTCTGGTTGCTGTTTCAACAATAGTACGAGTGGTCTGATCGATAATCTTGTGATCAAACGCCTTAATTTTAATACGGATTCTCTGAGAGAATTCATCCTTTTTTACCTCGGTCTTAGAGGCGTCTTTTTTGCCTTTTTCTTCAGTCATGTGATTAATGTACGATTTAATTTATTAACTTAATTATATTAACTTTAATTAATTCTAATCCTTTTCCTAATTAAATAAAAATTGTTATATTGTTATATTGTTATATTGCCAATTTCAACGATTTAGCAATATAACAATATAACAAATAATTTAATATCTTTAAACTATTATTTATTACAAAACAGATTCAGCCTCATTAAATTAATTAATGAGGCTTATATCTGCTATTTAATAATTTTAACTACAACGCCGGCACCGACAGTTCGGCCACCTTCGCGAATAGCGAATCTCATTTTTTCTTCCAAAGCAACGCTAGTCAATAATTTTACATTCAAGTTTACAGTATCTCCAGGCATGACCATTTCTGATCCTGCTGGCAATTCTACTTCACCGGTAACATCAGTTGTTCGGATATAGAATTGGGGTTTATAACCCTTAAAGAAAGGTTTGTGTCGTCCACCTTCTTCTTTGGTCAAAACGTAAACTTCAGCTTCAAATTCAGAGTGAGGAGTAACAGTTCCGGTTTTAGCCAAAACCATACCTCTTTCAACTTCGTCTTTCTTAGTACCTCTCAAAAGTAAACCTGCATTATCGCCGGCCATACCTTGATCAAGTTGCTTGTTAAACATTTCAATACCGGTAACAGTAGTTTTTCTGGTTTCA
>Ga0209319_1001381_pt1 | contig 20204 bp, 13 predicted proteins | sample RifGroE2_FD_184000 | JGI IMG/M metagenome (GOLD analysis project Ga0209319, IMG submission 184000) | Groundwater microbial communities from Rifle, Colorado - Groundwater E2 (SPAdes) (version 2) | ecosystem: Environmental > Aquatic > Deep subsurface > Groundwater | place: Rifle, Colorado, United...
AAATTATGGAAACAGAAAAAAATTCACTTAAAATAAGCATTTCGACTACAACAGTAGTCAAGGTAATCGCAATCGTCTTGTCTGTCTATCTGATGTACTTGATTAGGGATATATTGATGATTCTTTTCATTTCCTTAGTTCTTGCCAGTGCTCTTGACCCATGGGTAGATTGGTTGCAAAAAAGAAAAATCCCTCGCTCTGTTGGCGTTTTATTGCTTTATTTAGCCACGATGTCTGTTTTGATTCTGTCAGTATACTTAATTACTCCACCGATCGCCAATGAGGTACGGGATCTGTCCAGTAACTTGCCTCAGTACCAGGAAAAAATATCCAGCATTTTTTCAAGCTTTAAAGAATTTTCAGAAAAAAATACTTTTTTTAAAAGTTTATCGGATAACCTAGGTAGTCTGAGCACCAACTTAGAAGGAGCTGCCGGAGGAGTTTTCTCTACAGTGGTGGGCATTTTTGGCGGTCTGGTTTCCTTTATTATGATCCTGTTTATTACTTTTTATATGGTGGTGCAGGAAAGCTCGATGAAGAGATTGGTTTGGATTTTGACACCAGCCAAGAATCAGGAATATATTCTGGAGTTGATCAATCGAATGCAGAAGAAAATCGGGCTTTGGCTGAGGGGACAGTTGATCTTGTGTGTAATAATATTTATCATGGTCTATCCTGGACTGCTTATTCTTAAAGTGAAATATGCTTTGGTTCTGGCTTTAATTGCAGGTATAACCGAGGCTGTTCCATATGTTGGCCCTCTGCTTGGTGCAGTGCCGGCAATATTTTTGGCCTTTACCCAATCGCCGATTCTAGCATTATTCGTGGCCGCCTTCTTCTATGTAGTCCAATTGATCGAGAACAATATCCTTGTTCCGAAGATAATGGAAAAGGCAGTCGGCTTAAACCCGATTATCAGCATCGTTGCCTTCTTGATCGGCTTTAATCTCGGCGGTATTCCAGGCGCGATACTTTCTATTCCAGTCGCCGCGGCGATCAGCGTGTTTATTGGTGACATTTTTGAAACCAGAAGAACCGGAAAAGTTGAGCCGAAGTTTTAAAGGTAGACATTGTTTCACCGTCTTTTAAAACAGGCTCTAAGTGCCTGCAGCTGCAGGCACTTAGAGCCTGTTTTTTTCTTGTGCCGATGGTGGGACTCTCACCGGGGCGGTAGCCCCACGCCAAAAATATTTCACGGCTTGTTTATCTAAATATATAAAAAGGTAATTTTATTTTTTGTCTTATTTGCACCTTGGTTTTTTATGGGTTCTTTTGTCCTACTATCAACACAAAAAATAACCTCCCCTTGAGCGGGGAGGTTATTTCTTGTGCCGATGGTGGGACTCTCACCGGGGCGGGAAGCCCCACGCCGAAGAATATTTAAGGGTGGTGATTTAATAAAATGCAAGTTTAAATTCTTTATTTATATTTAATTGCACCTTTGTTTTTTATGGGTTCTTCGCCCCACCATCAACACAAAAAATCTTCCAAGGAAGGAAGATTTTATTTTGTGCCGATGGTGGGACTCGAACCCACAAGCCTTGCAGCACACGATTTTGAGTCGTGCGTGTTTACCAGTTTCACCACATCGGCGGATTTTAAATATAGAGCCAAGCATTGCTTGTCTCTATTATTAACAATTATATGCTATATTTTTAAAATTGTCAAAGCAGAATCTTTGGGGTATAATAGATGTACCAGGCGTAAAAATCTACGGAATTAGAGTTTTATTTTAACTTTCGCGTTATTGTATAATATGGGCAAAATCATATCAGTTGTAAATCAAAAAGGAGGAGTTGGAAAAACCACCACTGCGGTTAATCTAGGCGCTTATCTGGCTCATCAGGGGAAGCAGGTTTTACTAGTGGATATAGACCCTCAAGCTAACGCAACTTCCGGGCTTGGCATTGACCACCATCAGCTCGAACATGGAATTTATGAAGCTTTGGTAGGAGATAAGCAGATTTTTGATATCATTAAGCGGACTGTTCAGGATGGCTACAAGGTTGCTCCAGCAACTGTTTCTTTGGCTGGGGCGGGCATCGAATTAGTAAGTATGGATGAACGAGAATTCCGCCTAAGCAATATACTTCAAGAAATAAAAGACGAATACGACTATATAATTATTGACGGTCCGCCCTCGCTAGGACTTTTGACTATCAATAGTTTGGTTGCCGCCGATGAAGTCTTGATTCCAATCCAGAGTGAGTATTACGCGCTGGAGGGCTTGAGCCAATTGCTCAATACCATTAATCTGGTGCAAGCGAATTTGAAGCCTGAACTAGGAATTATGGGGGCTGTTATAACCATGTTTGATAAGCGTAACCGTCTTTCCGAATCAGTGATGCAAGAGCTTTATAAATATTTCCCGAACAGAATTTTTCGATCAGTGATTCCACGCAGTGTTCGCCTGGCCGAGTCCCCAAGCTATGGTCGATCAATTCTGCATTATGACAAAAGATCAAAAGGCGGCAGGGCATACGAAAAGTTGGCCAGGGAAGTAATTGATTTGGAGAGGTAGGAATATAATTAAAAAATTTTCAATTTTAAATTTCCAAACAATTTTCAATTCTTTAATGATCTAATTTAATATATTTTAAAATTAATTCATTGTTTTAAAATTAAAAATTAGAAATTGAAAATTTAAAAGTTGAAAAAGCTGTGAGATCAACTTCAAAAAATCGAATAAACTTTTTTAATATTAAATTATAATATATGGCAAGCGGACTTGGTAGAGGGCTTGATTCGTTAATCCCTAAAAAAATTAACAAGATTATCACTTCAGCCGGGGAAACTATTATTTCCACGGTGGTTGATGATGAAAAAGGTAGAATCCTTAATCTATCACCGGATCAGATCAAGGTAAACCATCTGCAGCCAAGAAAAAACTTTTCCGAACCGCAATTGGCTGAGTTGGTGGAATCAATAAAATTATACGGCATCATCCAGCCGTTGATCGTCACCAAGAAAGATGGTGAATATGAACTGATCGCCGGTGAAAGAAGATTGCGTTCGGCAAAAACTATCGGTTTGAAAACCGTACCGGTAATCGTGCGCGAGGCCAAAGAGCAGGAAATGCTTGAGGTGGCCTTGATTGAAAATATCCAAAGAGAAAACTTGAACCCTGTTGAAACAGCTATTTCTTATAATAAATTAGTGCAAGAGTTTAACTTGACCCAAGAAGATTTGTCCAAAAGGCTAGGCAAGTCCCGTTCTTCTATCAGCAATTGCCTGCGCCTACTTTCTTTGCCGGAAGAGATCCAGTTCGCTTTGATTGACGGGCGCTTGACCGAGGGGCACGCCAAATTGATTCTTGGCTTGGAAAACGAAGTTAAGCAAATGGCCTTGTTTAGAAAGATCACTCACAGCGGTTTATCTGTCAGCGACACGGCCAGTGAATCAAGAAAAATGGGAGGCACTAAGCAGGCGAGGGTAAAAATGAACTATCAGGACAAAGACACTGAATTCGCATTAAGAGAACTGCTTGGCACCAAAGTGGAAATCAAACGCAATTCTAAAGGTGGACAAATTATAATTGAATTTTATGGTGACGATGGTTTGGATGAGGTGATTGAGCGGATGGGGAAGAAGTAATCAATTACGAATTATCAATTACGAATTATAAAATCCCTGTCTTAATAAAAGGGGTCAAGGAATTTGAATTAGTATTTTATTGTTAAATTGTTATATTGCTAAATTGTTAGATTAATTTCCGTAGAGACGCGATTCATCGCGTCTCTTTTTGTTGATTTTATCCGACTCAATTTTAGAACAAGTGTGATGAGGGGTTTCGTTGTTTCCTGTGTCATCTCAGCGGATGCTGGGATCCATTTATTAAAAAATTTTGTTCTATTTATGATAAAATATTTTCTTATCCAACCCTGGATCCCCGCCTTCGCGGGGATAACGGAAAAAGAACTTGGGATGACACTTTTGGCAACAAAAAAATAGCCTTGTGCTGTAGTGTCAGAGGGAAAGGGCTGACAGTCGGAATCGCAATTCCGCTGTCAGCCCTTTCTTCACTTCATCTTCCCTTGATGGATCAGCCGGTCACCACCGCGCTTGTTCCACCGTTCACGGATACGCTGCCGCCGATATTGGCCACCTGCAGTTTTCCGTTCGCCCCGGCGCCGTTATCGCTCAGGATATTGGCTGCCAGGCTTACCTTCTTCTTGGGCTCGTTCCCGTTCTCGACGTTGACCTTGTTATTCCCGTTCTGGTCGATGTTGTTCGGGCCGGAGTTGGCCGCAATGCCGGCAGGGTTACCGTTCGTCGCGTTCAGGCAGAGGAGCAGCGTGCTCGTATTCACCGGGGGATCGTTGTTCGCCAGGGCGCCGTTCATATTCGGCGGGATCGTCGCGTTCTCGGCAATGGTGTTGGTGTTCAGCCCGGAGACGTTGAGGGCAATGTCGACGTAGGTACCGTTCAGGGTCGAGTTGGCCACAATGCCGTAGGAGATTCCGTCCGCGGTATTGGTATCCTTGAAGTTCGCTTTCAGCAGGGCGCCGTTCTCTTCTTTGGAGGCCGAGATCAGCAGACCGTTTTGACCGATGTCGGGGGCGGCCAGGGCGACATTGCCGGTAATGGAGTTGGAGCCGTAGACGGCCTGATCAGTATTCACGTTATTCCCAGTCGGATTCGCGTTCGCAACGGCGGTAATACTCAGCATGAGAGCGGCAAGAGCCACAATGATTGAGAAGCGTGTCTTCATAACAGTTTCCTCCTGCATACAAGAGAGTTTGGAATTCATGGAAGGACAGGAAATGAAACAGTGCTTCGGTGCCTACAAGGTAGGCGAGAGCCCCGTTGTGGGCTCTATTTTTTTGGTGCTGCACCTCAAGTAGACTGCAGTTGTCAATAGGATTGTCTCTTGAGGCTATGTAGTTAAACATCGCAGATCTTCACTTTTTCTCCTTTAAAGCACCTCTGTGCTTTGGTATGTCATTTCTGACTCCGTTTTCGATGTTCGTCGAATACTCTCTGCTGCAAGATGGTTTTTGAAGCGACTAGGCCCGTGAGTGCATGAAGTGTCGGGCTTCCGAGTGGTGAACCTCCTTTGTTGTTGTAGGATAGTTTCCTCAAGAAGTGAAGTGTGTTTAGGAAACGCTAATTAGGATTAAATTTATGGTAATTTTTATAGTTTTACATTTAAAATCCCCCTAGCCCCCTTTGTTAAAGGGGGAATTTTTAATTCCAATTAGCGTTTCCTAATGTGAAAAGAGCATTTTTGTTAATGGTTTAATAATAGCTAAAATCTATATATCTGTCAATAATGAATTGTGTATAACTAGCGAATTTTTTCTTTTAGATAGCAAGTCGTTTTTCTCTTGTGTCATCCTCGTGAATGGGGGGATCCAGAGAAGGAAAGATTAACAATAACAGGTCATAATTCTAGTAATTGTTAGTAAAAATATTGTTATTGAATTTGCATAATTTAGGGATTTTTCTGGATTCCCGCTTTCGCGGGAATGACACAAAAAAAGGCAAAAAAGATACACAAAGCCATTTGCTATAAGGTTATAAATGTTATAAAATGTGAAGAAATAAGGGAGGATTATTCTTCTTTTTTTATTGAAAAATTTAATAAGTCGTACCCCGCCCCGTCGGTCACTCCGCCCGACTGTGTCATGCGGGCGGGCTCCCCTTGTTAAGGGGAGGATTAATAATAAACTGTGTCCAAATTTGTCCATCTCCACAACCATACTCACTATAGTCTGCTCGACGGCTTAACCAAGCTGGACGAGTTGATTGAGTGTGCTGTTGAAGATGGTGCAACTTCGGTTGCAATCACTGACCATGGCTCGATGTATGGGGTAATTGAATTTTACCAAAAATGTAAAAAAGCAGGCATCAAGCCGATAGTTGGGGTGGAGACATATCTCGCACCAAATTTACTCACAAGCAAATTAAGCAAAGAAGACGCCTTGAACTATCACCTGCTTTTGATTGCCAAAAATGAGATCGGATATCAAAATTTAATCAAGCTGGTTTCTATTGCTCATTTGGAAGGTTATTATTATAAGCCGCGCATTGATTGGCCGACTTTGCAAAAACATGCCGAAGGCTTGATTGCCTGCACCGCCTGCCTTGGGGGAGAGATACCGCAATTACTTTTAGCAGACAAAGAAGATACGGCCAAGAAAAGAATTTTAGAATATAACACATTGTTTGGTCAAGGTAATTTTTACTTAGAATTACAATCACATTTGGAGTTGCCAGAACAGCAAGTCATAAACCAGAAGCTGATCAGACTATCCAAGGAATTAAACATCCCGTTGGTTGCCACCAACGATCTTCATTATTTAAAAAAACAAGATTACGATGTCCAGGACGTGCTTTTGTGTTTGCAAACAAAACATAAAAAGAACGACGTGGATCGTATGGCAATGCATGGTAAAGATTTTTATTATAAAAGCGCGGCAGAAATGATCGAAGCTTTTAAGGACGTGCCGGAAGCGATTGCCAACACAGTAAAAATTGCCGAGATGTGTGATTTGGAAATCAAACTTGGCGAAACGCAATTGCCGATTTTCCCGGTGCCGGACGGCATGACCGAAAATCAATACTTGCGTGACTGGTGCGAACGGGGATTGGAAAAGCGTTATGGCAAAAAATATGATGAAGTGGACACGGAAATCAGGGAGCGGATGGATTATGAAATCTCGGTCATCGAGAAGATGGGCTGGCCGGCTTACTTTTTAATCGTCGCGGATTTTATTAATTGGGCCAAGGACAACGGTATTGTGGTCGGCCCCGGTCGTGGCAGTGCGGCAGGTTCTTTGGTCTGTTATCTGGTTGGCATCACCAACCTTGACCCTTTGCAATACGGACTATTGTTTGAAAGATTCCTGAATCCTGATCGTATCTCCATGCCTGATATTGATACGGATTTTTCCGATGTCCGGCGTGATGATGTGATCCGTTATGTTGAGAGTAAATATGGCAAGGATCATGTGGCTCAGATCATCACTTTTGGAACCATGGCTGCCAGAGCGGCCATCCGTGATGTCGGCCGCGTGTTGGATGTGCCTTATGAATTCTGTGACAAGCTAGCCAAGATGATTCCGCAGTTTTCAAGTATCGGCGATGCCTTAAAGAATGTCAGTGAATTTAAAGAGATATATCAGAAAGATAACGAGGGCAAAAAAATAATCGATTATGCTATGCGTCTGGAAGGAGTTTCTCGCCATTCTTCAACTCACGCTTGCGGCGTGTTGATCACCCGCGATCCTCTGACCGCTTATGTACCGGTGCAGTATGCCTCTTCTTCGGATAAGAACATCGTTTCACAATATTCACTTCATCCAGTTGAAGACTTAGGTCTTTTGAAAATGGATTTCTTGGGTTTGAAAAATTTAACCATCATTGAGTCAGCCATAAAAATAATTAAAAATACCCGAGGTTTGGTTGTTGATATTGATAACATTCCTTTGGATGATGCCAAAAGTTATAAGCTTTTCCAAGATGGTGAAACTACCGGTGTTTTTCAATTTGAGTCTTCCGGCATGAAACGCTATTTGCGGGAACTGAAGCCGACCGAGTTTGAAGATATCATCGCTATGGTAGCCCTCTATCGTCCCGGTCCGATGGAGTGGATCCCAGATTATATCGCCGGCAAGCACGGCAGAAAAAATCCTTACCTTCATCCCAAGCTGGAGCCGATTTTGAATAAGACTTATGGCGTTGCCATCTATCAGGAACAGGTTATGCAGATGGCTCGTGATTTGGCAGGCTTTACCATGGCCGAAGCGGATGTTTTGCGTAAAGCGATGGGTAAGAAAATCGTTAAATTGTTGGCCGAGCAAAAAGAAAAATTTATCGAAGGTTGTGTACGCAACGGCATCTCAAGTCAGTTAGCAGACAAGATCTTTTCTTTTATCGAACCTTTCGCCGGTTATGGTTTTAATCGTAGCCATGCAGCCTGCTACGCCTTGATCGGTTACCAAACGGCATATCTAAAAGCGAATTGGCCGACAGAATTCATGGCTGCTTTGTTGACCGCTGATCAACAGGACACCGATCGTGTAGCGATTGAAATCGAAGAATGTAAAAAGATGGGCATCAATGTATTGCCACCCGACATCAATCAATCTTTTGGTTCTTTTACTGTGGTTACCAGTGGTACTGCTTTGAACCAAGTAGTTGATCAGGCGGAAGTGCCAAATACAATCCGCTTCGGTTTGAAGGCTATAAAAAATGTGGGTGAACATATCGTAGAGGTATTGATCAATGATAGAAAAAATAATGGGCCATACGAAGATATTTCTGATTTACTTGAGCGTATCACCGATCGAGATCTGAATAAGAAATCACTGGAAAGTCTCGCTAAGTCCGGCGCTATGGATAATTGGGCTGATCGAGGACAGCTCTTAGCCAACATGGAAAACATTTTGAATTACAGCAAGGAGCTGAGCAAAACAAAAAGCAACGGTCAAACCAGTCTGTTTGCAGATTCTCCGGCAATTTTTAATAAACAAAAAGTTCGGTTGGATCAAGTCGGCAGTGCCACTCAGCAAGAGATGTTGAAGTGGGAAAAAGAATTGCTTGGACTGTATATTTCAGAGCATCCGTTCAATGAATACAAAAAACACATCGAAAAAATAATCATCCCGTTGCATCGGTTGCATGAATGTTCTCGAGAAGCAAACCTGACTATCGCAGGAGTAATTACCGGCATCAAAAAAATCATCACTCGCTCCAATGATTCGATGCTGTTCGTGAAAGTAGAGGACCAGTTCAATAATATCGAAATTTTGGTATTCCCCAGCTTGTTAAAAGCTGCGCCGGAAGTCTGGGAGGATGGAAAGGTGATTATGTGCCAAGGCAGGTTATCAGACAAAGACCAAGAGGTTAAATTTATTGCCGGCAAAGCAACAGAGTTAGCTTTGGAAAATATTGCCGCTTCGGTCGAATCGTTTCAGAAGGCGCCGGAGGTTGGAGGCAAAAGAGGCAACTGGAGCAATAAAAAACCTGTCGGAATTCCTGTTGCCCAAGTAGTGGCTAGACCGGTTGATAAAAGCTTAAAGATCATTTTGGCCGAAGGATGTGATGAGGCGATCATTACCGGGCTTAAACAATGTTTAATTGAAAACGTCGGCGATGATAAGGTATTTTTTAAGATCTTTATCGAGGGTAAGGCAAATATCATTGAAACCGGTTTTCGGGTATCAAATTCCATAGAATTGAATAAGAAGATCAAGGAAATAGGCGGGGATATGCTCACGATAGCGAGCTAGCGAGAGTGGACAAGAAAAACAAAAATTGGTATAGTGTAAATAAGTTTGACAAAAATTAAAATAAATTACATTAATATGGCAAAGGTAACAAAAAAATCAACATCAAATGAAAAGGTTAATACTGCCAAAAAGACTGTATCGGGAAAAACTGTAAAGAAAGAAAAGCCGGTTGATAAAAAAAAGAAAATAATGATCCGCAAAGTATATACCGATCACGCTGAAACCAAAGTACCGGCCGAACATATTGTTGACCTTAAGCCAGCAGAATTAAGCGATGAGTCGGAATCTTTTTTCAATGAAAATTTTTCTAATAATGATCAAATAATCGAGATTCCGAAACACCGTTTCAATCTGGGGAAAAAAGAAAAGATGGTTGATGAGGAAGAGAAAGAGGAAAAAATTTTGCAAGATCGACCTTTGAACCTTTACCGAAAAATTTCTGTCAGTTTTATTATCTTAACCGGTTTGTTGTTGGCGGTTATTTTTTATTTTTCCTTCGTCAATGTAAAAATAACAATCGTGCCAAAAGAAGAAACTATCAATAATAATCTGATCGCCGATATATATGGAGAAGGCGGAAGCGTCACCAAAGATGGAGCAATTGCCGGAGTAGTCAAGCAAGTAGAAGTGGAGCAGTCGAAAGCTTTTGCTGCCACCGGTAGAGAAGTGACTGGTGAAAGCGTTTCTGGCAGTGTAATAATATATAACAATTACAACAAGAGTCAGCCCTTGGTAGCGACTACTAGATTGTTAACTCCTGATAATAAATTATTCAGATTAAAAAGCACGGTTACGGTACCGGCCAATGGCACGGTTGACGCAGAAGTCTATGCCGATGATACAAGCTTGAAAACTGATGTCGCGCCTACTAAGTTTACCATTCCAGGTCTTTGGGCAGGTTTGCAAGACAAGATCTATGCTGAAAGTAAAGAGCCGATAAAATTCCAAGAAAAAGTCCAGATGTTTATCGAACAAAGTGATATTGATAAGGCAGTGGCAAATTTGAAACAAGAATCAATCAAAAAAGCGGAAGAACAGAATGGCGAACTACGTACGAAATATAGCCAAGTCCTGTACAAAGTAGATGAAAATTCAATAGTTACCGAAGTAGATAGTAAATCAGGCGAACAAAAGGAAAGCTTTAATGTTAAATTAAAAGCGAAGGTGGTGGTTGTAGCCTTCAATGATGATGCGATAAAAAATCTGGCCGAAAAACAATTAGCCGCTTCATTGACCGAAAACCAGCAGTTACTAAAGACCAATCGTGATCAAATCAGTTATGATTTAAGTAATTACGATCTGGCGGCCGGCACTGCATCAGTTAATGCTTCCTTTGACGGTCAAGCCGTCATCAAGAATGATTCGATTATCGACAAAGAAAAGCTAGTCGGTTTGACTAAAGAACAATTGCAAAGTTATCTTGAAAGTCTGCCTGAACTGGAGAATTTCACCATAGAGTTCAATCCATCTTTTATCAAAACTGTCCCAAGCTTGGTGGATCGAATAAATATAGAATTAAGGTAATATTTGACCTTTTTGCGATAATACTTTAATATAAAAGTAGTCAGAAGCGATTGATATGTTCACCAAACATATTGCTGCCTTGGCAGTATTCCACTGGGACTAAGCTAAAGACTTATCTAAAAGTGCCTCTTTTTTTCTCCGGCTTGCCTGAGAGTTGAAGAGGAAATCAGGTGGAACCGCGAGAAAGAAATCTCGTCCTGATAGTCTAATTTTTTGTAGACTATTGGGACGAGATTTTTTTGTGATTTCTCTCTATTCTAAACTATAGGGAATTGTCATGTATTTTTATTGCATTCCTCCGTCATTCCGATATTTTTCCGTCATCCCCGCGTAGGCGGGGATCCAGGGTTGATTTTGTAGGAATAAAGAATTTAGTTATAATCGAAGTTAAAAACAACGACGGGCTGATTAAAATTTAGAATAGTTGGATCCTCGCCTTCGCGAGGATGACAATAATGAAAGAAGTGTTTGAAATTGCAAATTAAAGTAAATTAAACGTCTAAATAATATTTTTAATAACTTAATAATATGAACAATCAAAACCAACAACTCGAAACTGTCCGCCATTCACTTTCTCATTTATTGGCAGCAGCAGTGAAACAGCTTTATCCAGAGGCGAAGTTTTCAATCGGTCCTTCGATTGAAAACGGATTCTATTATGACATTGATTTTGGTGAAACAAAAATCAATGACGAGAGTTTGAAAGAAATCGAGAAAAAAATGGCTCATTTGATCAAGCAGAATCTGAAGTTCGAAAAATTTGAATTGCCGATCGACGAGGCGATTGCCAAGGAAAAAGAATCGGGAGAAATTTATAAGCAAGAATTGATCGAGGATTTAAAAACAGCAGGTGAGACAACGGTCAGCTATTATACTGTCGGCGATTTTACCGATCTTTGCCGTGGACCGCATATCGAGAATACAAATAAAATCGTGCCTGGCAGTTTTAAATTGAATAAGCTGGCCGGCGCCTATTGGCGCGGAGATGAAAAGAACAAGATGTTGACCAGAATTTATGGCTTGGCTTTTTTGACCAGAGAAGAGTTGGGAGAATATTTGACCATGATTGAGGAGGCAGAGAAAAGGGACCATAGGAGAGTGGGGAAAGAGCTAGACTTGATCATGATGCATGATATCGCTCCGGGAATGCCATTTTTTCTTCCCAAGGGCATGATTGTTTTAAATGAATTGATCAAATTCGTCCGTGAACATTCCTATGGTGAAGGCTATCGAGAGGTAAGGACACCGCAAATTCTGAATTCCGAACTTTGGAAAACTTCCGGTCATTGGGGTCATTACAAAGAAGACATGTTTTGCATCCATCATGAGGAAGACAATGCAGTCTTGGGCGTGAAGCCGATGAATTGTCCTGCTCACATGTTGATCTTTAAAAGAGATATCCGTTCCTACAAAGACTTGCCTTTGAGAATTGCAGAAACTACCACCTTGTACCGAAATGAAAAATCCGGCACCTTACATGGATTGACCAGAGTGCGCAGCATATCCCAGGACGATACCCACATCTTTACAACTAGTGATTCGTTGCTCGAAGAGATTTCCAAATTACTGGATAAGATAAAGTTCATTTATAAAATTTTTGATTTGAAAATCGATGAAATCCATTTGTCTACTCGACCGGAAAGCTTCTTGGGCGAAAAAGAAGATTGGGATAAAGCGGAAGATAATCTGAAAGAAGCTTTGCGCAAAGCAGAGCTGGCATATCAGATTAATGAAGGCGACGGCGCTTTTTATGGGCCAAAAATTGATGTCAAAGTAAAGGATGTAATAGGCCGGCAGTGGCAGCTTGCAACAATTCAACTTGATTACCAAATGCCGCAGCGCTTCGAGTTGGAATACATAGACGAGGACGGCAAGGCAAAAACTCCGATCGTAATCCATCGTGCCTTGCTTGGCTCTATGGAAAGATTTTTAGGCATCCTGATTGAAAACTACGCTGGAGCTTTTCCGGTTTGGCTTTCTCCTGTACAGGTAAAATTGATTTCGGTTGGCGAAGGGCATATTAGCCATTGCCAAAATTTAGCCGAAGAGTTGAAGTCAAAAGGAATCAGAGCTGAGGTGGATAGTAATAATGAAACAGTCGGCAACAAAACCAGAAAAGCAGTCAACGAAAAAGTTCCATACATCTTGGTTATTGGGGATAAGGAAATGGAGTCGGATAAATTGGTTGTGAGAGATAGGGGATCGAGAGAGACTAGAGAAATTGGTAAGGAAGAATTTTTTGAAGAGGTTGTGAGCAAAATTAATAATCGCAATTAACATAAAAAGCCCCGCAAAAGCGGGGCTTTATAAATTAGATTATTTCTGTAGTAGTTCGAACCTGAATTTTTTTCTGGTATTTCTTATTTTTTCGTTATAATTTTTTTAAAAAAATCAGTTACGGTTATTTGTTTGCCTCTGTTCGCTATATGTACTGAAATGATTTGTGGTAAATAAAAATACCAAATTGTTCCAAATATTCCAAACATAATAAATGGTAAAATAAAATTATTAATATCGCTTAACGGATATGGTAATAAATTTATACCGTGAATATTAATTGAGTCAAAAAACTGAGATATAAAACCAATCAGAACTACCCCTATAAGCGAAAAAGGAAAATCTATAAACGGAAATAGCATCCACATCATTGGCCAGTCATCCTTTTTTGCGTTAACAATATTAAACACGGTCTGTATAACCAATATAACGTGTACGGATGCTAAGAATATCCCAACTTTTTTTGATTTGCTTATTTTCATAATATTTACAGCATAAATTTAAGCGCCTTATGAGAAAATCTATTTACTAAATTTTGTATATTATACGACAATTGTTATAATTGATGTATTGCTAATCTTAAAGATATTATATCAATATGACTGTGAAATTGGAAGAGCTTGGCAAATTTGTGTAATTATGTGCTATGTACAAGAATCGCTGGGTTTGTTAATATACGTACGACCTGGATTACAGACAAACTACCTACCTCATGCTAATAACATAAGAGTTTGTTGGTTTAAATGCTTTTTGCATTAATCAACAAACCACACCCCAACCCTCTCCTTCTAAAGGAGAGGGGGAAAATTTATGAAAAAAACATATCATATCATTACCATAGGCTGCCAGATGAATAAAAGCGATTCCGAGCGGATGGCTAATTTTTTGGAGGAGTTGGGTTATGAAACGACTGAGGAAAAATATAAGGCTGATTTGGTGATAATAAATACTTGCGGGGTGCGCCAGCTGGCAGAAGATAGGATATACGGCTTTGTTCCGCGGATAAAAAAGGAAAATCCTAAAGTTAAGATTGTGATCACTGGTTGCCTGTCGGGCAGAACCGATGTGCAGAGAAGAATGAATGACTACGTTGATTTGTGGCTATTGACCAAAGACATGACTAAGTTGGCTGAATTTTTAAACAAGGCAGATAAGCGAGAGTTGCCGGATAGCTATCTAAAGATCAAGCCGAAATATGATTCTACTTTTTCCGCGTTGGTGCCGATCGGCAATGGTTGTGATAACTTTTGCACTTATTGCGTTGTGCCCCATGCTAGGGGCAGGGAAGTTTATCGCCCAGCTGAAGATATTATTAATGAGGTTAAAGAATTGGTTGGGAAGGGTTACAAAGAAATCATATTGATTGCACAGAATGTTAATAGCTATGAGTCAATTATCAATTACGAATTATCAATTACGAATAAGGGAAATGGCAGAAAAATAAATAAAAAAATAAATTTTGCTGAGTTGATAAGATTGGTTAATGATATTCCCGGGAATTTTTGGATTCGGTTTGCGACTAGCCATCCCAAGGACATGTCAGATGAATTGATAAAGGCATTGGCGGAATGCGAGAAAGCTTGCCATCACATCCATCTGCCGGTTCAGGCAGGAGACGATGAAATCCTTGCAAGGATGAATCGCAAATATACGGTTGAGCATTATCTTAAATTGATCAAAAAAATAAAAACCGCGATGCCTGATGCCAGTATTACTACTGACATCATCGTGGGCTTTCCTGGAGAAAGCAAAAAGCAGTTCGCCGGATCAGTGAAGTTGGCCAAAGAGGCAAATTTCGATATGATATTCATCGGCAAATACAGCCCAAGACCAGGTACGGCTGCGCAGAAAATGAAAGACGACGTTTCTAAATTGGAGAAAAAAAATCGAGAATTGGCTTTGACTAAAGTCTATAAAAAATCCACCTTGGAGAATAATAATAAAGACTTGGGCTTGTCCTTTGAGTTGTTAGTTGAAACTGCCAGCAAGGGCTATTCTTATGGCCGTACTAGGACGAATAAATATGTTAGAATTGTGAATAATCCTCTAAAAGAAAATCTGATCGGAAAGTTTGTAGTTGTAAAAATTGTAAAAGCAAATGATTTTGGTTTGGATGGGGAATTGGTTCTGGAGTAAATAGTTTTAAAATCCACGTCCGTGGTATTTCTGGATTCCTGTCTTCACAGGAATGACACAAGGGACCGTATGTTATGGGATGGTTGGCTTTGCAAGAATCATACATATTTTCTTGTGTCATCCCGGATTTCCTGCCCGCCGGCAGGCGGGAGTCCGGGATCCATTTGATTGACAAAAAATAGAATTTATTGATAATCTATTTGGTGGCTCAATATTTGTTTGTAATAAAAAAAATGAAAAAAAATAATAAATTAATCGTAATTCTTGGACCGACTGGCAGTGGAAAAACTAGCCTGGCGGTTCATCTTGCCAAAGAATTCCAAGGAGAAATTATTAGCGCTGATTCGCGTCAGGTTTATCGTGGCATGGACATCGGGACGGGTAAGGATTTGAAGGAATACGTTATTAAGCCAAAAGTCAAAAGCATGACCTCGGTTACGCCCGAGGGTCAAAAGTCAAAAGTTGATACCCAAAACTCACATATCATTCCCTACCATTTGATCGATGTGGTTGAGCCTCAGAAAGAATTTAATCTTGCTCAATATAAGAAACTTGCGGATAAAGCTATTAAGGAAGTAGCGGACAGAGGAAAGCTGTCCTTGCTAGTCGGAGGAAGCGGTTTGTATCTGCAATCGGTAGTTGATAATTTTCAGCTTTCAAAAATAAAAATTAATCAAGAGTTGCGCGACCACTTAGAAACCTTGGAAGCTGGCAAGTTGTATAAAATTTTAGAAGATTTGAATCCGGCTTTCGCGGAAAAAATTCAAGACAGTGATCGCAAGAACAAAAGAAGATTGATCCGCTATATTGAAATCAACCATCAAGGTAAGTTCGAAGGCAGGACGGGCGAAAGTCCTTATGAAGTTTTAATCATCGGCCTGGATGTTGCCAGGGAAGAATTGAATAAGCGGATAAAGAATAGATTGTTTGGCCGCCTGGAAGAGGGGATGATTGAAGAAGTAAAAAGACTTCATAAAGAAGGCGTAAGTTGGAAACGCCTGGAAGATTTCGGATTGGAATACCGGTTTGTCGGTAAATACTTGCAAAACAAATATACTTACGATGAAATGGTGGAAAAGCTGAACATCGCTATCCGTCAATTTGCTAAAAGACAGGTGACCTGGTTTAAGCGGTGGGAGAAACAGGGAAGGAAGATTAATTGGATTAGCAGTAAGGGAGAGGCGAAGAAATTGATAAAAGAATTTTTAAAATAAAAATCAGCCGCAACATTGTTGCGGCTGATTTTTTTATTTTGCTTATCCGATGTTTGTTGTAGTTTGAATATATTCTTTCACAGAGTTGAGTTTATTAATTGAAGCCTGTGTTTCTGGGTCATCAGCCAGGTTTAATGAATTAAGATAAAAATCAATTTCTCTGACAAATTTTTTACCCAGTTCTTGGTACTCTGCAGTTTTTCTTTGAGAAATCAGAACATCAATGTCTTTGCAATAGTCCATATATTTATCGGCGACTAACTTTATTTTTTCTGCTTGGTTTCCTTTACCAAAAGAATCTTGAGCGTGGAAAACATTACCTTTTCTTTTGACCTTATCTTTTTTGTCCGCGTTTATTAAGCCTTCAGCGATTTTCGCAGTTTTTATATCTATATCCGGTTTACCGGACTCATCAAATATAGGACTGACTTTAGCTAAATTTTCCATATATAGATTTTTATTAATTAATATAATTATATTATATCATTAATATTAAAAAATGTCAATACATTGACTTAATTCATGCAATGTTTTAAAGTTTTATGTTATCTTAATTTAAGGGAGGTGATCCAGTTGGCGGTCGAGGCCATAAAGGAAGTTCATTTGTATGATGATTTTTTGTTGTTAATCTGCCATCAGGGGTTCAATCTGCTTGGGTTATTGGATAATTTGTACATTTCGTTTTCCTTAAGCAGTGGCAGGGAAGATGAAGGCCACAGCATGATCCAGTGCCTTTGCGTGGGTGTAGATGAACAAAAAATCATACTGGATCTATCTCGGATCCAGGCAAAATGCGTTGAGGCGGTAACCTTATTTGAGGTTGACGCCGAAAAGAAGCGAACTTACCCGAGGAGATTTCGGGTAGCGTTCAAACAATAAAAGCAGAACTTCTCAGTTCTGCTCTTTTTATCGTAAATAATTTTATTTTAATGTTTTTATGTTTTCTGCTAATTCTATCTTTTTTGATTCTAGATTCTTTTTTGCTTGTTGCAAAATAATATCTTCACCTTCTTTGAGCTCAAGCTGGTTTATCTCTTTAAGATAAAAATCTATTTCCTTCATAAGCTTTTTTATGGCAGCTTCTTTACCATCTAATGAAAAATAACTTTTAATCGCATTTGCTGCCATCATGAAGTCCGGCCATTTATTAGCAAGTCTATCTTTAACAGTTTTTATTTCCTCGCCTCTTTTTTTAGCTGTTAACTCTTCTGGCGTAGACGGCCTGCCGAACTTACTGGTGGCGTCTATCACTTTTCCCACTTTTTGTTCTGTCAGTTCGGCCAAATGTTGTCCTAAGAAATATTTTGCTATTTCATCTTTATTCAGGCCAAAATGTTTTTCTAGGCCAAACTCTTTTTCTTCTCCTAGTCTGTCAGCCAAGGACAGTGTAGCTACGGTCATTATTTTATCATATAGTTCTGCTGTATTTTTGTCATTCAAATCTATTTCTTCCCTCAACTTTCTTAAAAAACTTATTCCAAGATTGTTTCGGATGATTTCATTATGGATATTTTCTGCAATGTCAGTAATTGAAATATTTTCAGCTTTTCCATATTTTCTTTTTATTTCATTGTCACGTAATTTTTTTATTCCCCTGGCGATATTATTTGCAGCCCAAGTTAAATCTTCTCTCGAAAAGGATTTTTCTTCCGGTAAAATTTTTATAGTTTGTTCCTGCGTCATGGTTGAATAACTATTTTATTATTTTCTTAAACAATTCGCTTAAAACCTGTGGGTTAGCTTTGCCTTTGCTGGCGGCCATGCCTTGCCCGACTAGGAACTGAAGGACTGCTTCTTTGCCGGCTTTGTATTGTTCAACTTGTTCCGGGAATTTATTGATCAATTCTTTTACAATTTCTTCCATATGGCTATCGTCTTGGATTTGCTCGAGGCCAAGAGCTTTCATGATATCTCCCGGATCACCGCCGACTCGATACATTTCTTCCAGGATTATCTGCGCTGCCGATGAATTGACTTTGCCGCCAAAAATCATAGCGATCAATTCAGCAAAGTTCCCCGGAGTGATCTTAATGTCCTTGATAGACAGATTATCAGTTTTTAAATGTTTGAAGAGCTCGCTGATCAACCAATTGCTGGTGAGCTTAGCTAGTCGGTTTTTAGATTTATCATCATCGTCGCCATTGGTTTGTACCCAGGCATGTAATTCGGAAATAGTGTTTTCGGTGAATTCTGCCAAGTTCCTATCACTGACTAGGATTTCTGCATCGTTCGGGCTCAGGTTGTATTCGCTTTGGAATCGTTTGTATTTTTGGATCGGCAGTTCTACCAATTGGGTTTTTATATTATCAATCATCTCATCGGTGATATTGATCGGTGGTAGATCGGGGTCGGGGAAGTAGCGATAATCGGCAGATGTCTCTTTGACTCTTTGCCTGATAGTTTGCTCTTTGTCTTCATTCCAGCCCCTGGTTTCCTGTACCAGCTTTTCGCCTTCTTCTAAGGCGCGAAACTGGCGACGCACTTCGTATTCGATTGCTTTTTCCACTGCTCGAAAGGAGTTGATATTTTTTAATTCAACTTTCGGATTTAGCTGATAATCTCCGATGGGCTTGATCAGTCCATCTTCATATTTCCATTTGCCTTTTTCCTGGATGCTGACGTTGGCTTCACAACGCATTTCGCCTTTTTCCATATCGGCATTGCTGATATCCAGATAGCGCAGGACTTGTTGATAAAGCTGACAGAATTTTTTTGCAGTTTGTGCGTCATGGATAACCGGCTCGGTCACCATCTCCATCAAAGGAGTACCGGCGCGATTGTAGTCAACCAAGGAATATGCCTTGCCAGCCGGGTGATTTAATTTTCCAGTATCTTCCTCCAAGTGGATTCTGGTGATATCGATTTTTTCGCCATCAACTTCCAAATAGCCATCATAAACAAAAGGCAGGTCAAACTGGGAAATTTGATAGCCTTTTGGCAGGTCCGGATAAAAATAATTTTTACGATCGAACTTGCTCAATTTATTTATTTTGCAGTTTAAAGCTAGGCCGACTAGAATCGTCCATTCAATTGCTTGCTTGTTCGCCACTGGCAATGTCCCTGGATGGGCAAGGCAGATAGGACAGACATTGGTGTTCGGTTCTGCACCGTGTGAATCATTGTCGCAGGGGCAAAACATCTTTGATTTGGTTTTTAGCTCAGCATGAATCTCTAAACCGATAATGACGTCAAATTTATCCATATAAAATTATTTCGTTAATTGTATCTTTTTTTAATTTTAGCCTAAAAAAAGCTTAAAATCAAGTAATGAAAACAATAAAAGCAGCAGTATTTTTTTGCTAAAATTAGTATTGTGAGTTGATTTGATTAAACCCAACTTATTTTGACAGACCTGCTTTAAGAAAAATATCTTTGATTTTGATATCTAGTTCAGAAAAGTTATTTTTTGTTGGATCTTGAAGATTTAGTAAATATTTAACTTTTTCCAGAATCAGATTATTGACAAGGATGGGGGATAATATTTGGCCATCTTTGAAGCAGTCGATCAAATAAACAGCTTCATTTTGTGCGATTTCTAGATAGGTTTTTTCCGCCTTTTGCAGATGTACTAGATTGTTCTGGTGGATGTCTGTATTTTTTCCTTTCCAATCTTCTCGGGTTCTTTTTTGTGACAGTGTTTGGGAAACTTCTGCCGGGAGATGGAGAATGATATTCAAATCAGGTTTGGGAATTTTGAATAATCCGTATTCAAGATTGTTAAGCCAGTCGATATAAGCCTTGCGTTCTAGAGGGTTGTCGATTTTACAGCCTTGATTTCCCATGTTGGCGGTTACCCAGCGATTTGATACCACTATTT
>Ga0209319_1001384_pt1 | contig 20170 bp, 35 predicted proteins | sample RifGroE2_FD_184000 | JGI IMG/M metagenome (GOLD analysis project Ga0209319, IMG submission 184000) | Groundwater microbial communities from Rifle, Colorado - Groundwater E2 (SPAdes) (version 2) | ecosystem: Environmental > Aquatic > Deep subsurface > Groundwater | place: Rifle, Colorado, United...
ATTATGATCCTTACGAAATGTTTGAAATTAAAGAAGTTTTAATACCAGAAGTAATTATCCCTGCTCATATGGAAAGTAAATGGGATAGGTTAAGTATTGATTTGGATAATGTTATAGATGAAGAGGAAGAAGAAAGAAAAAGACTCGAAGAAGATAAAATTAGATTAGAGGAAGAAGAAAAAGCAGAGAAGGAAAGATTGATTAAATTATATCCGATGAATAGAACAGAGATAATTAAAATAGTTAATAAAAATCTTAAGAAAAAGAAAATAGAGAAATTTTCATTACAAGATATGAGAAAAGAGTATTTTGATATTGTAGTTAAAAAGAAATTAGAGAATCAGGAATGGATTGATTATCATAGAGTGTTAATGGAAAATGAATAATATAAAAATGAAGGTATGTAATAAATTAAATAAAATATAATATAAAAAGGAGATAAATATGAACAAAGAATTAATGTTTTCTAGTGAATCGGATGAATGGTCTACACCTCAACATTTCTTTGATAAAATTAATGAAGAGTTTAATTTTACACTTGACCCATGTGCCACACATGAGAATCATAAATGTGATAAATATTATACTATAGAGGATGATGGATTAAGTAAAGATTGGTCAAATGAAATAGTATTTATGAATCCACCCTACTCTAAACCAGAGAAACCATGTAAATCTAATTGTAAGAAAAAAGGATGTCAAAAACGTGGTTATCATATTGATAAATATAAACCAGGACAAGAAGATTGGATTAAGAAAGCATATGAGGAAAGTCAAAAAGATATAATAGTAGTTGCTTTACTTCCATCAAGGACAGATACTAAATTTTTCCATAAATACATATATAATAAGATGGAAATTAGATTTATTGAAGGCAGATTAAAATTTAGTGGGTGTGAAGATTCTGCCCCATTCCCAAGTATGATTATAGTTTTTAGAAAGTTAAAATAAATTTTGGTATTTATATTAACTTAGAAAGGAGAAGTTTATTATAAAAATTATTTATATTAACAATATAATTGTTCGTATACTAGAAATAGATAGGATAAAATGGTATCTTGCAAAAGACGTAGCTAAAATATTAAATCATAGTGACGTAAGTACTATGTGTAGAAAATTAAACAAAGATAAAAAACAACAATTAAGAGTAAAATTAAATGAAGATAATCAAAATAGAATATACATATTTATTAACGATAATGGTATTCAAGATATTATACAAAATACAAGAAAATTATATAATAATGATATAATTAATCAACTAGGACTTAAATTGAATTTTATATATCCTTTAAAAGAACAAGAATCATTAAATATAATAATTAATGCTTTTAAGCATATTGAATATCATCATCAATATTATATAGATGGTTATAGAGTTGATCTATATTTTCCTTCTTTAAGTTTAATTCTTGAATGTGATGAATTCGATCATAAAGATAGAAATACTACATATGAAAAACAAAGACAAAAATATATAGAAGAAAAATTAAATTGTGAATTTATTAGATATAACCCAGATGATAAAAATTTTAATATTGGGAATGTTATTAATAAAATAATAATATATAATAATAAAATAAAAGAATGTAAAATTGCATAAACAAGATTAATTTAAAACAATAAAAAATTAACATTTTAATCACAACAATAATAAATGCAATGGCACAGGTAAAATATTTAAACGTGCCTATGCAGATGATGGTGATTATTATATGTGTAATAATTATGAAGGGAAAGGTAGAATTAAATTATAATATAATAGTATTTACTATCATGAAAAGGAGATTAATTTATGATATTCGACATATTGCAACTTATAGGTGGTTTAATTTTATCATTCGGGTATATCCCTCAAATCATTCAAATATTTAAAACTAAATCAGTTAATGACTTAAATTTGAAAACATTTCTATCTGTATTTGTTGGAATATTATTTATGGAGATATATGCTATAAATTTAGTAATTAATAAGGTAGGATATATGTTTCTAGTTACTAATTCAATGGCATTAATTTTAACAGGATTGACGTGTATTTTGATTATAAAGTTTAGAAAATAAATTTATATAATTAAATAATAAGGAGGAATTATATATGACAATCGTGGTGAATTTCTTTGCTGGAAGTGGTTGTGGAAAAACTTCTATGGCGTGGGATGTTTCAGCAGAATTAAAATGGATGGGTGGAATAAACGTAGAGTATGTTCAAGAATGGTGTAAACATCAAATTTTTGAAGATAGAAGGATACCATTTAAAGACCAAAACTGTATATTTGGAAAACAGCATTATAATATTTTTAGATTAGTGGAAAATGGAAAATTAGATGTAATTGTTACAGATTCACCTATTTTATTATCTGCTTTCTACAATAATAAAACAGAAGAAAATGAAATATTTAATCAACATGTATTAAATGAATTTAATAAGTTTAATAACTTAAATTATTTTCTTCACAGAGTTAAACCTTTTCAACCACTTGGTAGATTCCAAACAGCAGAAGAAGCAAAACAAGATGATATATTGCTTAAAAAATTATTAGATAAATTTGGAGTATCTTATCAAATTATAAAAGGAGAAAAAACAAGTGTAGAACCATTAGCAAATCAAATTAAGAGTATGGTTCTTGCTCAAAAACAAGCCGAAGCATGGAGAAGTTAAATATATGAATCCAGAAGAATATCAACAACTATTAAACAAAATAAACACAGATTTAAAAAATTTATGGATAAACACTCCTACAGAAAATAAAATTTGTTATGGTTGTATTGATTTTGAGCATCATCCTGTACATGGTGCTGGTGCTCCAGAAAGACAATCATATACTAAATGTGGTTTATTTAATGAAACATGGGAATGTAATAATGATAAAAGAAAGTATTCAGAACTATACAATGTTTATTAAGTGGTTATAAAACAATAAAATAAATAAAAAGGAGAAAATATTATGAAAGCAATAATTGTAAGCAATACAACAAAAGAAGCAAATACATTTCTTGAATTATTAAGTCAATCATTAATTGATAGTATGATTAAAGAACAAACTGAGAATAGAATAATTATGAAAAATGGAGATTCATATCATACTATGTCTGTTTCAGATAATTCAAGAAGTTGTAGATGTGATAAATTATATGTAAATAAAAATATTGATGAGGATACAATAAAAGAAATTATATATCCTATGGTTAGATTTTCAAGTTTAATCACAGATGAAAGAATTATAAATTGGGAATAAAGTTTACTCCAAAGTTTCTTTTAATAATTAAGAAAGGATAGTAAATGAAAAATATAAAATTAATCAAAAAAGATGGAGTTAATTTTCTATGGTTCACTTGGTTTAATAATAAAAAATACTCTATTATTTGGGAAGTTGATTTTAAAAATATATGGTGGATTCCTAAATTTATAAATGAAAAACATACTGTTCATTGTGGATGGTTATTCTTTCAAATAGGGATTTGGTAAATCATCAAAAAGTAAATAAAAATCATAAACTAAAAGGAGAATAAAATATGAAAGTTAAAATTATACAATCAACATATGATGATTATTGGTATAGTAAACATATCGAAGAAGAATTTGAAGTGAAAGAATATAATACTTATGATTATAAAATTGTTGATATTAAATCAGAATATTATAATAAATATATTTTGATAGAAGATTGTGAAATTGTAAAAGATAGTGAAGTAAAAGAAAACAAAAATAATTCTAACTATAAAACAAAATTAGAAATGTATCACATCAAATTACAAGACTATGAAATAAAAGTTGTCTGCAATAAATGTTATAAAAATGGTCAAGTTGACGAAAAGTGTTCTGAATGTGGTGGAAAAGGTATACATAATAAAACTAAACAAAAATGGGAAATTTCTAAGAAATTAGTTTCAATAGATAAAATTGATAGGGATATGAAGATGGTGAATTAAGATATTGGAAAGATAAAGATTCTTTCTTTTATGAAATGGATAAATTATTACATTTTGCATATCAAGATGCTAATAATGAATGTAAGAGAAGGAATAAAGAATTAATAGAAAATAATTAATTATAGAGCGATATTGCAAAAAAAATTTTATATAAAATAATTATAATCTAACATATTTATTTTATAATAGAAAGGAGAGATTATAATAGAAAAACTTTTAAAATCTTTGACAGACCAACAAAAACAAATATTAAAAATTGCTACTAATGCAATATATTTTAATGATAACTCAGATTATTTATCTGCTTTATGGGATATAGTTTATGAAATAGCAGGGAAAGAAATTAGAGAATGTGATAGTGAATTATTTAATTTGTTAAATTATGATTAATTCTAATAGTAATTCTATAATAATATTATGAAAGGAGAAAATTATATTGATTAATAAATTAGTACAAGAAGCATATAAAAATGCAGTAGTACATGGATGGTTAGATAATCCAAGAAGTTTTGGTGATATTATTGCATTAATACATAGTGAATTATCTGAAGCATTAGAAGAATATAGAAATAAAAAATCATTCACAGAAATTTACTATAAAAATGATAAACCTTGTGGTATTCCTACCGAATTTGCAGATGTAATAATTAGAATATTTGATGCTTGTGGAGAGTATGGAATTGATTTAGAAGAAGCAATCAGAATAAAAATGGAATATAATAAATCCAGACCATTTAAACATGGTAATAAGAGAATATAACTAAAATAAAACAAACTTACTAGATATAGTAGTAATTTTATATTTACACACTATATCTAGTATCAAAATCATGATAAATGTTCGAATTGGTTTTAATATAAAATAAAATTATAAAAGGAGATAAATATGAAAAAAATACTTAAAAAACAATTAGAATTATTTAATAAAATTGAAAAACAATTTAATGAATTTCAAACTAAACAATTAAATAAATCTAAAATACAAATATTTAATAATTGTTATGAAATAGATTTTTTTAAGGGTATATATAATATTATAGAATGTCAAAATCATCCAAAAGAAATATCTTTTACAGAAAAAGAACTTGATATTTTAAATAATATTGAGTGGCCTGAATTAATTGAAGAATTGCATATTTTTTATTTAAATTTAGATCAAAAATATTCATTTACAGGGTTAAATACTGCTCAAGAAACTATTGATTTTATGAAATTTTATGTAAAAGAACAGCAATCACAATAAAAGGAGATGAATATTATCCCTATCCAATCAAGATGTATAAACTCACAACAATATTCCCTAGAAAACCTAATCCACTTATGCAAACTAACAGATAATATCAGAAATATTGCATCTACTTCAGAAGGTTTAAAATATTTAAAAACAATTCTATCAGACAAACGTGCTATCTTATACTTCAAACAAGCATCAACACGTACATTCTTATCATTCCAAAATGCGTGTCACATATTAGGCATCTCATGTTCTGAAATACGCGACACAAGCACTTCCTCAGAAGTTAAAGGAGAAACAGAACTCGATGCAATTAAAACTTTCTCTCAATATGTAGATTTAATTATAATGAGGCATCCATTTAATGATTTTATCTATGAAATATCTAATAATTTATCTGATAAAACAAGAATAATTAATGCAGGTTCAGGATCGGATCAACATCCAACACAAGCATTACTTGACTTTTATACTATTTATAAATATGGATTAGAAAATAAGAAAATTGCATTTATTGGAGATTTACTTAGAGGAAGAACTGTAAGATCACTTGCATTATTATTAAATTTAATTCCATCAATTAAACTATATTTTGTTGCTCCTGATAAATTTCAAATTAAGAATGATATATTAGAACAATTAAATGTAGAATATAAATTAACTGATGATTTTGAGAAGGTATTGTCTGAAATGGATGTAGTTTATATGGTTAGATTACAAGATGAATATAAATATGAAGGAATTAGTGAAAACGAAATTATAGATACGAATAAATACAGTATAAATAATAGTAATATAAATAAAATGAAAGATAATGCTATTATACTTCATCCTCTACCACGTAGAAATGAAATCAGTGTTGAAATTGATAAAGACAAACGTGCTAAATACTGGCAACAATGTGAAAACGGAATGTGGGTGAGGGTTGCTTTAATTTGTGATATGTTTGGAATAAATGATATTAAGTTATTAGAGAAAAGAATTTATTAAAATATAAATATAAATATAAAGGAGAATACAATTATATGAGATATGAAGATATTGAAATTGGAGATATTGTAGATGTTTATATTGAAGGTAATCAAACAGAAAGAGTAATGATTATTAGTAAAATATCTGACACTAAAAAAGTATTTGGATTAAATACTAAATATGAACATGTAATAATAAATCCTGAAACTGAAATTGAATATGTTATTGCTAATATAAATACATTATAATAAAGGAAAATTATTATGTCAGATATAAATAATAAAAATATAAAAACATTTGTATTTATATTAGAAGCTAGAATGTATAATGGCAAAGAAACAATTTCAAACATTAACGAATTAAATAAATTATTAGGAGAAGGATGGTCGATATTAAGTGTAAATCCTATGGGTTCAGCAGGTATGGGTACTGGTGCAAATAATTTTCCATATTCTTATTTTGCGTCAACAATATTACTTCAAAAAGCAAATTAAATTTAAAAAAATAAAATATCATAAGCAATTTTGTCATTTATCATGATTTAAAAAGAAAAAAACATAAAATTATTAAAATATGAATCTTTAAAACAAAATATTAAAACAAAAATAGTTGACTAAATTGATTCTTTTTAGTATATAATATTTCTATACAACCTTAAATTAAAGAGGTGGAATATATGGAAATAGAATATACGAAAGAACAATTAATTAAAGCAATAAAAATTAAACAAAAAGAATTAGGCAGAACTCCTACTTCATATGATTTTGAGAATATACCAATAGGTGCATTTTATAGAGTATTTAATTCTTGGAATGATGCTTTAAAACATGCTGGATTTAAACCAAATTTAGAATGCAATAAATATAACAAAGAAAAATTAATTAAAATCCTCCAAGAAACAGCACAAAAATTAGGTAGAACACCTACTACTAATGATATAAAAGATCCGTCTAAAAATATATTTATTTATACCTTTGGAAGTTGGAATAGTGCTTTAAAAGAAGCATGTCTTAAAGTAAATCAAAAAAGAAAGCGTAAGAGTATAGGATTTGAAAATATTACAAAAATAGAATTAGTAGACATGTTGGCAGAATTAATGAAAAATAATGATAATAAATTAACATTTGCTATAGTCGATAAAAGTAATAAATTCCCAAGTCTAACATTTATATTAAAAATTTTTGAAGTTACAAAATGGAGTACAGTAATAGAAATAACTAAAGAATATCTACATTATAAATCTAATAATATTGATATTCCTTTAAATTATTTTGAAAAATATATAGAAGTACAAAAAGAAAAAATTACAGACGAAGAAATATTAAATATGTTGAAAAATGAATTAGAAAGATTAAATACTACTTCACAAAAAATATTTGATGCTAAAAGAAATAAAAATGTATTTGCTTCTTCTTTCATAAAAAGAAGATTTAATACCACATGGGGAGGATTATTAAATCTTCTTAATGTACCTTATAATAAATATGAATATAGATCAAACAAAAATAGAAGACAAGAAATTATTAATAGTATAAATAATGGAACAGATGATAAAAAATTTAATAAAAATGAAATTATATTAAATATATTAAATGAAATTAAATGTCTTGAAGGCTATAATTACGATGAAATTAAACTTGAACTAAATGGAAAATTTATTATGAACTTAGAGAAATTTACTAATCAATTTTACAATAAAATCATTGATAAAATATATGATACAATAAATAAAAATTTTAAAAAGGAGGAAAATTAAATATCATTAGGCGTTAGAGGTTTTGTTGAACATCTAATTAATGAAATATGTCTTGATAGTTACCATCATTTAGTAGATTGTGTGAAAAGAAAATTAAAAAAGAAAAATAAATAAGAAAGAAAGGAGGAAATAATTTATGCAATACACAATAAGATCAGATAAAGAATTCTTTAAACAATTTCAACAATTACAAAATAGAATAGAAGAATTATCTTATCTATTTCAAAATCCAAATACAGAAGCATCAGATATAGAAATTATAAAATGGCATGATATAGCAACTAAACTGCAAAAAGATTTATCTAAATTAATAATTGAAGCACAATTTAGGTTTAGTTTAAAATTGTAATATGATAATAAATCTATAGAAAGGAGGGTACATATGAATAAGATTCATTTAGAAGCAGACATATTATCTATGTTTGCAGAAATGAATAAGGAAGAAGGTGCTGAAAAAGAAAGAAAAAGAATTGCTGAAAAGTTAGTGGATGATGGTTATTGTTGTATTAAATTTCGTATTGCATGTACTGAAAATTGTGTAAATTGTATGGAGAGATATTTAGAAGGTAAGTGACAATAAATATATAATGATACATAAAGGAGATACATATATGCCAAGAGGTTTATTAATGGGTAATATAAATTGTCCAAAGTGTGGAGAATTAATCATTAATCCTAAAGTTTCTGATATTAATAGTAATAGAGATCATATTGTTATTTGTAAATGTGGCAATTGGTTTGTAGTTGAATGTAAAAAATTAAAGTAAAAATTAAAAATATTAGAAAGGAGAGATACATTATATAAATATGAATAATTTAATATGTCCGTTTTGTTTGCAAGATATTTCAAATGGTAATCATGCTTGGAATTGTGAAATGAATCCTGTGAATATTAATAATGGTGAATTTCAATTGAATAATCATAAACATTTTAATAATTTGTTTACGAATTCTAAAAATCTAAATGAAATAATTGAAAATCCAAAAATTATAAAAATTGATATCCCACAAACTCTTGATTTATAAGGGTTTGTGGGATCGGATTTCGTGATAAAAGTCATGTTTTATGATGAAATTTAAAACTATATAAAAAAGGAGAATATTATTATATGATACCAAATATTAAAAATAATGATAGTATTATTCCATATATTCCTAAATGGTATAAAATTAATGCAGATACAATCGAAACATTAGAAGATGTTAAAGAAATTATTCGTTGTATGGATATTCAATTTAATGAATATTCTGAACTTAGTAAATTACCAGATAGATTTAAAATTGAGTTAAATAATAATAAAAATAATTCTTGACAGAATGTTAAAATAAATGTATAATATAAATAAACTTATAAAAAGGAGGTGATTTATATTTACATCCCTTGGTGGGTATTTCTAATTATATTTATTTGCTCAGGTTTTGGTTATGCATATTATATTAATAGTAAAGCATATCATGATTATGACTTTATGACACCTATGTTATGTATGGCAATAATTGTAGGGACCGTGTTAATAAGTATTGCGTTTTTGATTGGTAAGTTTTTGTGTTGATGTTGATGGAAAAGTAAAATAATAAAATATAAATATTAAAGGAGAAATATGTTATGAATACAAAATTACAAAAAATAACTAAAATGTTACAGGATGAAACACAATTACATATTTATAATATGAAGAAAATTGAACAAGAATTAATTAATCAAGAAAAAAGTATGAAAAATGTTGATTGGAATATTGCAACAAACAATATTATTGCTGACAGTATCACTATTAAAGAAAATGGTGAAATAGTTTTAACAATAAATCAAGATGGTATTAAATTAACACCAAATAAAATAAATGAATTAAAAGAAGAAAACGAGGCAGATAAATTTATTAATTTTCTTTTGGATTTAGATAAAAGAATAACAAAACTAGAAAATAATAATTTAGATAATGATATGAAGAATATTAGCAATAAAGTAGGAGAAAATATTATTAATAGTTTAAAAAGAATGGATGTAAATATCAGATAAATAATATATTAAGGGTATTATATTAATAATACCCTTAATAATAAATAAAAAGGAGGTATTATATGATAACTTATAATAAAAATGGTGAACCAGAATTAAATGAATATGTTAGAAGTATTAGAGATATAGAATATATTATGGGAAGTTTGAATGATGAATTCATGGAATTACATGATAGAGAAAAAAAAATTACAAATAAGTTTAATGAATTAAAACAATATACTGAAGGGTTAGAAGAATTGCTTGATAAACATGAAATTAACTATGAATATCAAAATATTGATATATTATAAAAAGGAGAAATAAAATATGAAAGTAACATTATTAAATCCAGAACAAATCAAAAATATATTTAAAGAATGGGGATCATTCGCATGTGAATGTTATGCAACTCCTCAAAAGTTTGCAGAAAAAGTAGGTAATAGTTGTTTTGAATCAGGTCATTATAGCGGAAGTAGAACTGAATATATTAAATTTAAAATTGAAGGTATTGATCGTGGAATTAGTGAACAAATCATGCGACATGAAATAGGGGTAAGACAATTTCCTATAAGTGAATATACATATGATGAAAATCCTAACAATATTATAAAAAATCTTAAATCATTTAGATATGTAGATATGAATGATTTTGATTATACTACGCCTATTACTATTGATAAGATACCAGAAGCAAAAGAAGAATATGATAGAATCAACAATGAAATAAACAAAAGTAGAATTAAAATTAAAGATATTTTAATTAATAACAAAGTAAAAGAAAAACAAGCAATAGAAGATTCTAATTATATTTTACCTAGAGCAACAAATACTACTTTAACTATTGGATTTACAATTGAAGCATTAATCCATTATATGCATAAGAGGTTATGTGTTAGAGCACAGGATTTACATAGAAAAGTTGCTATAATGATGAAAGAAGAAGTAATTAAAGTATTGCCACAATTAGAAGATAGATTAGTGCCACAATGTGAGTATCTATTATGGTGTCCAGAAGGTGATATGTCTTGTGGAATTAAACCTACTAGAGATGAATTAATGGATGAATTGTTTAAAATGAAATAATAATATAAATAGAAAGGAGTAAGAATATATGAGTAATTTAGATGGTAAAATGAGTGATACTGGACAAAGAATAAATTATGGTGAAAATGCAGCACAAAGAGAACCAGATACAGATAAAGGCAGACCAGATTTAATTACTCCATTTGCTTTGACAAGATTATCAAAATGGTATGAATTAGGAAGTAAGAAATATGGAGATAGAAATTGGGAAAAAGGAATGCCATTTTCAAGATATGTAGCTTCATTAGAAAGACATGTAATTGCTTTTAAAAAAGGTGATGAATCTGAAGATCATTTATCTGCAATTGCATGGAATGCTTTTGCTATAATGCATCATCAAGAACTTGATGAATTGCAATGGGATGATATGCCACATTATTTAAGTAAGAAAAATGAAAAAGTTGAGGAAATAAAAAAGATAAGAAAAGAGAATTGTTTAGATAAAATTGGAATTGAATGGAAACCGAAGGAGGAAATTTATGAGTAAAAAATTAACATTGTATATAGATATCGATGAAGTTATAGCAAAATTCCTAGATAAATTATGCACAGAATATAATTATAAATACAATACAAACATAAAAATATCTGACATTAAAACATGGTCATTAAATACATATATGGATGGAGATAAAGCATTTGAAATTATTAATAGTCCAGGATTCTTCGGATCATTAGAACTAATTGAAGGAGCAATAGAAACAATAGAAAAATTAGTTAATAATGATAAGTATGAAGTGTTTATTATTTCTAGTCCTTCAAATGAATTTAGTGTATTTGAGAAATATTTATGGATTAGGAAACATTTACCATTCTTTGATATTAAAAATTTAATATTGGTTGGGAATAAAGGTGATTTGTTGAGTAGATTGAATGGTGAAGGTGGTGTATTGTTTGATGATTGCCCTGAATATATAAGAAAGTTCAATGGTGTGAGTGTGGTTATGGATAGAGCTTATAATAGGGAATTGGTTATTGGTATGGATTGTGATTATAGGGTTAGTGAGTGGAGTGAATTTTATGAAGTTGTTAAAGGATTGGAATTAAATAAATAAATGATTAGTTATAAAAAATATAAATAGAATATAAAAATAAATTATTTAGGAGAACTTGCAAGTTTTATGGTGTAGCTACGCCTCCTGACGAGGAGGATATTTAAAAATATTAAATAATAATGAATTAATAATTTTTAATAAAGAAGAATTTGGTGAAATAAGATGTATAAAAATTGAAAATAAATTTTATGTTGCTGGAAAAGATATTGCTAAAATATTAGGTTATAGTAATCCAACTAAAGCTATTATTCAACATTGCAATAATATTATAAATTATAATTTAAATACAAACAGAGGAAAACAAAATACTAATATAATTTGTAATGATGATATTATTTTGTTAATACAAAAATCACAAATAAAATCAGTAAAATATAGACAAAAAATTATTAATTGGTTAATTAAAGAAAAAATAATACAAGATAAAATAGTTTTAAAAATAAAAGACGAAATAGAATTTTTAGACATGTTAGAAAAAGTATTAAAACCTTTTAAATATACTTGTATTAGACAATATTTAGTGTGTAATAGTAAATATAAAATTGATTTATATATAAAAGAATTAAATATTGCTATTGAATATGATGAAAGAAATCATAATGGTTATACATATAAACAACATAAAGGTAGGCAATTAAAAATAGAGAAAGAATTAGGATGTAAATTTATTAGAGTTAATGATAGTAATGATAATTTTTATAACGTAGGATTAGTTATGAAACAATTGATAGCATAGATACATAATAAATACATAAAATAAATAAGGAGGATATATAATAATTTGAACGATACATATTTAGAAACATTTACAAATGAATGTAATGAAGATTGGTGGTTTAATTACAATATAGAAAATGATATGGGTATTATATGGAGTAACGATGATTTAATTATTGATAAGAAATTCTATATTTTTGATGGTATCCATGACCCACAATTAGTATTAAGTGATGAAGAAAAAATTTGGGTAAAGGATATGTGGGAGAAACATTCTAAACCTAAAAGTATATATTTAAATTTAAACACTAAAATCCAAAAAAATAAAATTACATATCTTGAAAATAATTATTGTCCTATATGCTTAAATCAAAAAACAGAATTTGAAGATCATCATTGTATTCCTGCATCAGAAGGTGGAAGTGATGATGTAGTTAATATGTTACGTATTTGTAATAGTTGTCATTCATTAATAACTAGAGGATGTATTGAAGATATACATCCAAGATATATGACAGCAATATATCATCAAATATATTTATATGGAATTAATTTTTATAAAATGAACCCATTAAATAATAAAAGATATAAAAATAAAGACCAAGGACTTTATGAAAATCGTCCTTATTTTAAGCAAATTATTAATGATTATGATAATTTAAATAAAGATGAACAAATAGAAATAAATAATAAAATTAAAAAAGAAGCATTATTTTATTATAAATATTATAGAAGTATTGCAAAAGGAATAATTGATAATCCAATAAATACCAGTCAAGATTTAGTTAGTTAAATAATACATATAATATGGGTGATGAATATGGAAATATATACTATTCCACAACTTGCTAAACTACTTAAAAAAAGACAACAAGACGTTTATAAAATGGTTTATTCAGGAGAAATTGAATCATTTAAAACTGGTATAAGGGGGTTAAGAGTAACGCAAAAAGCAATAGAAGATTATATTTCTAGAAAAAATACAATGAGATATTTTAATATTTAAAGGGAAAGGGTATACTGTTATCGAATTAATAGTATACCTTAATTTCTTCTTTAGATAAAAAGGAGAAAATGTATGTGGCAGAAATCAGAAAGATAAAGAATGAAAAAAATGCTTGGACAATTGTTGTTTTTTTAGGTCGGGACGAAAACGGTAAAAAAATTACCAAAAGTAAAAAATTCAATGGTACAAAACCTGAAGCGAAACAATTTGCCACTATATTTGAAACACAACTTAAACAACAAAGTGGCAATTTAGATTGTACTATGTTTTTGGAAGATTATTTAAAATATTGGCTTGAAAGTATTAATGGTGAAATAGATGAAAGAACATTAGAAACTTATACTTATCATGTCAATAGATTAATACCTATTATTGGTAAAATTAAATTAATTGATCTTAGACTTTTATTATTAAGAGATAAATTAAAACATCTTAATGATGAATTAGCACCTAAGACAATTAAAGGTATTTATGGTACTTTGCGTACAGCAATAAGGAAAGCTATAGAATGGGAATTAATCAATAAAGATGTTACCCAAGGTTTAAAAGCACCTAAGAATGTTAGGAAAGATAGACAGGTATTAAATTGGGATGAAATTAAATTGGTTAAGGAACATGGTAAAGAATATAAACTTTATCCTATTATCCTTATATTATTAACTACGGGTATGCGTTTAAGTGAATGTTTAGGATTAAAATGGAGAGATTTAGATTTTTCTCAAAATACCATTACTATTCAAAGGGCAATAAATACTAAAACACGTACATTAAAAGATGGCACAAAAACCTTTAATAGTTTAAGAACAATTATCTTAGACAAAGGTACAATAGAGGTTCTTAAACAACATAAAGAAAATATTAAAGTTAGACCAATTAAATTTGATGAAACTTTAATTTTCAATGAAGATGATAGACCAGTAAGAGCGTATGCAGTAAATATTTGTTTGAAGCGTATCTTAAAGAAAGTTAACTTACCTGATATGAGAGTTCACGATCTAAGACATACAGCAGCATCTATTATGTTGGATTCAGATTTCTCACTTGCAGAGGTAGCTTATTTACTTGGTGATACCATCGAAACAATAACTAGAACGTATGCTCACAAAGTTAAGAAGAGTCTTAATATTATTGATTCGATACAGTCCAAATTAGAATCTAAGCAATCCAAACTAGATTCCGTAAAATCCAAATAATTTAGACAGTCCAAATTGTTGTCCAAATCCTTTAAATATAAAGTGGTCTGAACCGTTATATTTAAAGGATTTCTAGTTTATTTTAGGCAGGTTCGATTCCTGCCAGGCGTGCTCAAAAACAATGAATTGAAACTATACAGAAACACTGAAAAACCTAGTAATTACAAGGCTGAGACTAATCTTTAGAAGAAGTTAAGGTAAAATTAATTCATCCCTAAACGTCCATAGTAATCCCACTTGTCCAAACGGATTCCAAATGAAATGACCTCTAAGCATAGAAAACTTAGAGGTTTAATTTTTATAATAATCTATTATATTCCTGTAAGTATCTACTCAGCATCTACCAAAATTTCCACGCAACTGTCACACAATTTTTTACTGATATTTTCTCCATCGTACACACTTCCATACTGTCCTTGCTGATTAATATACCATATCTGTTCATCCTCACCAAAAACATAGCCACACTTATCACACCTAACCGGAATAGGTTTGCTCTCCGCACAACAAATAGAGATTATCTTATTACCAAATTCATCTCTATATTTAACATCTACAACCGTAGTATACAAATCATCAGTAAGATTGGTTACTAAAATGATTTCTTCGATAGGTATGTATACTCTACAATCTTTATCATATTCATCCATCAAGATTAAATCATTCTCGGTAACTTCATAGTTAAAGTCATAATAATTAAAAGTGATTCTTGATTCTCTGGTAGTTACTTCTACTTTATGATTAACGAATTGATTGAGGTGATTGAGATTTGGGATTAAATTTAAATTTAACATAGTTGCACTCTCCTTTAAATTATTATTTATAAAGTAAAACTAATCTCTACAAACATAGTATAAAGGATTGCTAAACAATGTACAACATTGCTAAACACGTAAAAATAACCATATTAACTGATATGGTTAGATTATTCTCTCTTTTTGTAATAATCCTTAAGAATACCATCTTTTTCTTCTATTCCTACAATCCTTTCCATTTCTATCCTTATAAAATCAGATAAAGTACGTTTATGATATTCCGCAATTTTTTCTAATTTATCTTTAAATCTTGGTGTTACTCTTATTCCTATTTGAACCTTTTTTGTTGTAGTCACATAATCACTCTCCCACATATATTATAAACCGATATGTATTATCTATCAATGTGAAAGGTTTATTTGTTAATAGGATTTGTTAATTTAATAGATTTATTAATATTATAATACAATAAAAGAATAGATATGTCAAGTAAATTTATAATATATTTATTTTTATATTCTAATAGATTTTTGTTTATTTTTTATTTAGAGTGGAAAGGGATAATTTTTTAAATAATTTTACAAAATTTAATAAAAAATAGGTATATTTTTTATGTCAATATGATATAATTATGAATAAGATAGTTAAAAGTATTTAAATTGATTAAATTAACAAATAGGAGTGGAGAATGATATGAGTGTTGCAGAGAAGGAGATAGGGAGTATGGATGTTAGTGGAGTAGATATGAATAAGGAATGGGAATTTAATGATGTGTCAATTACAACAATTAATAATGAAATCAGTTGCTACAATTTTAGTATCCCTATGAATTCACTTTCACAGCTTTATACTGCAAATACAATTCAATATAATTATGAATTACAGCGCGGATGCAAATTAAATAAAAAGAATCAGTTAGTTCCGATATCTAGTGCTGGTAAAATTCGTGAGATATTTGAAAGTATAAAGAATAAATCATTTTTTGGAAATGTAATTACTTTATGTGTTTTACGTGAAGAAGGGGAAGAAAATCCTATTGATTGGGATGAAAGTAATAATACAATTACTGGAAATTCTGGAATTTTTCTACTTGACGGCCACCATAGATGTATGGCGTTTAAAAAAGTATGTGATATGTGGAATAAGTATAAAGATAAACAAGGATTTAATTTAGTTAATCCTGAATTATGGAATATACCAGTTCATCTTAGGGTGCTGACTACCAATCAGGCGAAAAAACTTTTCTCAGAATATTGTAAGGGGTTAAAAGTAAGCAAAGTCAGACAGGAATTTTTAGATGTTAATACGCTTAAAAATGATATAGTTTCTCAATTAATGGAAAAATCTGAATTACGTGGGAAAATCGAGACATATGCCACAAACATAAAATCTAGTGGTACAAATAATAACATTGTGACCTTCAGTTTATTAAGCACAGAAATACAACGATTATTTGCTCCCAAAACATCTAATGAAGTAAAAAATATTGCGGAATTTTTAATTAAATTTTTCAATGCTTTAGTGGAAGAATTTTCCTATTCGATGGGTTGTATGTCAATAGCAGAACGCAAGCAAGCAAGATTATCTGACATTTCTATTGAATTAATGACATTTTATGGATATATGTCTATGGCAAGAGTATTATATGAAAAAGATCAAAAAGGAGAAAATATAGAAGAAAATATTAGAGAATTGAATAAACCAATTCAGATAAAAGATTGGAATGGAAGATTTTTAAGCAGGGAAAACCCTTTGTGGAATCATATTAAAAAAGCTGATGGAGGCATAATAAATAATTCATCTATGCAAGGTTATATGAGAAAAGTTTTTACCTTGTTTGCTAGTGATAAGGATAGATTTTATGAATTGGCAAATATGATTTAATTGAAATACCCTACTTAGAATTAGATAAGTAGGGTATAATCATTTTTAATCAACAACTAAATTTCTAGTATTATATAATTTACCAAAATCATAATCCTTTTTAAACTTACTAGTTTCATATGTACTATTATCAATATCAAAAACTACCCTATGAAATCCTTCATCAAATAATAATTTAGAATCATTAATTATTTTAAAAATCATTACATCTGAAGGTAATTTATCTTTTCTAGATATTATTCTTATTTCTTTCCAATTTCTGTTTAATAAAAAATATGTTCTCCTTCTTTCATTTTTCTCAAATTCTTCCATTGTTTTTATGCCAAATGTTACACTTAACCAATGTCCAGAAAAATCTGTTTCAATATAAATTTTATCATTAGGAAACGCAATATCCATAAAACATATATTATTATTTTCTTGAAGTGGATAATTTAATTGACCATTTAATAATTTACAAACATATCTTTGTTGTTTAGAACTAGTTATTGAATTATTATTATATATAGATTGTACATATTTAATTTTAAATTCTTCTGTTTTTGAATAATTATCCACTCCATATTTATCTAAACATGTTTGTTTTATTCTTTCTTTACATTCGTCTGTTTGTGTATAACTTTCTACTCCGTATCTATCAAGAGATGTTTGTTTAACTTTTTCTTTATATTTATCTGTTTTTGAATAATGTTCTTCACCATATCTTTCTAAAGTAGTTTGTTTTATTTTATCTCTAATTTCTTCTAATTGCCATATATGATCTGCACCATATTTATCTTGACATGTATTCTTATATCTTTTCTTATATTCTTCTGTTTTTGCATAATTATTTACACCATATTTTTCTTCCATTGTATCTCTTGTTTTTTGTAATAACTCTGGTGATTGACCACTATACATAACTCCATGATTTTCTATCATTGAATTTTTAAATTTTTCTCTTACTTCTGGTATTTGTTGTGTAGACCTAACGTCATAATTTTCCATATTACTTTCTATTATCTTTATGTATTTATGTTCTTCACAACAATCTTTAACAAAATTCCTTTTTAAAGTTTTATTATATTCTTTTACTTGCTTCCAACATATGGTTAATTTACCTTCTTCAAAACAATAATCACACAACACAGGTATTTTTAAATCACTACTAGGAGGTAAATCTTCTATTTTTACTTTGATTGTTGTTCCTCTTTTAACTGTCCAATTACGAGATGAATTTTTAGTTCTAGGTATTTCGTATCCTAAATTTTCAAAATGTTTAATATATCTATTATTTAACACAACTCTAATTTCTTCTATTAACAACATTAACATCACCAATCCTTCCGCAGATTTTTATTTTATTAATCACTCAATTAATAATCTCAGCAATCTCTCAATTACCTGTTCCGATTACCTAAAAAATAAAAAAGAAGAGGGATTCGGAATTATCCCTCTTTCAGTCAGATTGATCAGATCCAACCTATCTTCATAAACTTCCACACAAAAACAAAAAAAGAGCAGAAACTAATCCACTCTCTCAAAATAAACTTAAATATTAAACTTATATAAGTATAATGTAAGTTAAATATTATATTAATAATTCAATTATCACATTCTAACTCACCAAACCTAACCAACCAACACCCTCCCACACATCATACAATACCTAACCTCAACCTCATCCAAAACTCTCATCCCTATATCATCTGCTTCAAACAAACTCAAATTATTATTCTGAAAATATAAAAAATATTCTTTGTCTTTGAAGTTAGAGGATGTAGAGGAGGACATTAGAATAGACGATTGAGAACAGAATGGACATTCTATATTTGTGTTATCTAATAGTTTATTCATTTATTTTACCTTTCTATTCTAATCATACATTTAATTACTACTCATATTTATACTCATAAAAACTTAATACAGGAAGTATTACATCTCCCATTTCATAATCTTTTTCAATATTATAATCATCGTAAATACGTCTAAGCAAAACTACAATATCTAAATTATTATATCTATTTAATATTTCTTGTAGATATCCTTCTTTATTTATTATTTCTAATGTATTTGAATCAATATCTTGTATTATATTTAATCCTTTCTCTTTTAATTCAAAACAATTATTTTCATTAGTAATTAATCCTGATTTAAATAAGAAATCAATATCTTCACTCAATTCCTTGCAATATGGACCATAATGCCAACGAACAAATTTATAATTAAATGTTAAATATTTGTTTTTTCTTCCTTCTGATTGAACAGAGAATACTAATTTTTGAAGTCGTGTCGCACCATTTACTTTACCAGATAATTTAATTAATAGTAATAAAATTAACTTATTTAAAGCATTTCTTTCAGGTATCATCATAGTATAATTATCTCCTTTATTTTATTAATTTACTATTTATTATACAATAATAAAATAATTAAATCAATATATTTATTTTAATATTCTAATAGTATTTAATAAAAACAATAATAAATATCAATTTGGATGGATTATAATTATTTGCGAATTTCGCAAATAATTTAATACAGACAACAAACCGCGTAAGCGGAATAGTATGATTCTGTATTACCTCACTCATATAAGTGTCTAT
>Ga0209319_1001385_pt1 | contig 20169 bp, 23 predicted proteins | sample RifGroE2_FD_184000 | JGI IMG/M metagenome (GOLD analysis project Ga0209319, IMG submission 184000) | Groundwater microbial communities from Rifle, Colorado - Groundwater E2 (SPAdes) (version 2) | ecosystem: Environmental > Aquatic > Deep subsurface > Groundwater | place: Rifle, Colorado, United...
AAAATTCATCATGGTTTATAACTACAAAAGATTACATCAAAGTTTAGGCTACAAAACACCGGCAGAAGTGTATTTTGAACAACAAAAATATGGGGCAAATTATATCTTAGTTTGAATTCAAAATGGTCTTGACAAATGGGTGCACTTTACTTCCATTTAAACGGGAGGAAAACACGTTTTTATAAATTTATCACAATAGTTTTAATGTGACTATTATAATAAATACATTCTCAATCAAAAAAACTAAATTGTTATTGTTTTTTCAATCCCTCTTCAAATTTTCTATTTTATTTTTCTCTATCTTTGATATTATCTTCAATTATTATGACGACGCCTTTCTAAAATACTCCTGATTTCCAAGCTCCGTCTTTCATCAGCTGTCTCACGTGCTCTTTTAGCTTCTTCATAAGATCCAAAAATTTGAAACAATGCATCTTGGAGAGAGATACCTTCACGCATTTTAGCATTTACTTCTTTATACAATGAAAAAACTGAACCTAATTCATGAATATACATTTGATTGAGAAAAACATCTCCGCCTCTAAACATAGCCTCTAATATACGGGCTGCTTCTTCAAAATTACCTCTTTCTAATGATGCAAAAAAACGATTCTCCCAAAAAGCTAATCGCGGATCTAACCATAAATGTCCACGTGATGAACCATAAACAGTAGAGATTGCTTCAACAGGCTCTCGCGTAAGAGGATCCAGTACTCTTTCAACTGGAATTTTTAAAAGATCAAGTGTATAAGAACCATGACCTTTCTCAAACTTCTCAGCAAATTTTATCGAATCACACATTTCTTTAGAATAAATACCGATAAAACTTGAACCTTCACGCAAAACAAGCTCTAAAGGAGAAACTGCTAATACATGAGAAAAAGGCTCTAAAGATAAAGCTTCTGTTTCCTCTAAATCCAATGCTTCAGGTTTTATTTCACCAGGAAGTTTAGAAGCACGATCTTCACAATATTTACAATAAAGATACTTGGCAAATGGACCAAGCGGAAGTTTTTTTAATCTTTTGAGATATCTTTCCGGAACAGGCAACCCCGCTCTTTCCATCATATTAATCAATTCATCACACAACACATAATGTCCAGAATGATGCCAATACTCTAGAAAACGATGAACAGGACTATCGACCTCATTCTCCGGACCTTCCATTGCAGACAAACCATAACAGCCTAAAAGTAAAAGACTCAACAATAATTTATTAAACTTAGTCATTTTAACCTCCTTAAGTAAGTTCTATTTCTTATTAATTATTCGAATATTCTCTGATAAGTAATGCAATTTCATGAAATCCAGCAGATGTTGCCATTTTCTCAGCAGTTCTTCCATTTCCATTACGCATATTTACATCAATACCTGGATGCTCAAGCAATGCTTTTACTATCTCAAGATATCCCTCTGAAGCCGCAATCATAAGAGGGGTATTTTTGCTCTTATCATAACAATTCACATCAATTGCTGGATGTTGTAATAATTCTCTCACAATTGCACCACGACGACGAAAAACTGCTTCAAAAAGCGCTGTCCATTGATTAAAATCATATAAATTCACATTAATATGTGGATGTCTCACTAATGCTTTCACAATTTCATGCTGATTAAAAAAAACTGCCATCATAAGGGCTGTCCTATGAAAATGATTACATGCATTAACACTAATATCAGGATGTTCTAATAACGTTAAAGCAATTTCAGTATGCCCTTCTTGAATAGCAATCATAAGTGCTGTTTTATCAAAACCAGATTTATCTTCATTACAATTAACATTAATACGGGGTAACTCGAGCAAAGCTTCAACGCCTTCCAAATCTCCTTCTTCTACAAGCTCCAATAAGCGTAGAGAACCACAGGGAAAAACCTCATGATGTTCATTAATGGCTGCTCTCAAATCATCAGAAGTTTTTACAAATCTTTCACGCAAAAAAGCTTTACACATGGGACATACTGCGCGAACTTCATCCTTGGTACTTTTCCTTATCCATTCAGCAAGACAATCTGCACAAAATTCATGAGAACAACAAAAAACCCATTTTTCCTTTTCTTCAGGCATGTAGCACAAAGGACATACATGTTCTTCAAGAACAAGATCTTCTGAGCTTCTCTCAGGGCCTTCCATTGCAGACAAACCACACCAACCTAAAAATAAAAAACTTAACAATAATTTATTAAACTTAATCATTTTAACCTCCAAATTTATATTTTCTTTATGTATTTAATAATATATCATTATTTTTCAATTTGTCAATTAAAAAGCGAGTAAAAAGGGGGAGTTTTCAAACTCCCCCGAGAAAGAACTTATTTATCGTCCGAGCGCTAAAAGAAGATCTCTTTTATGCTCTTCTTCCTGCATCAAAATGCCTTCAAGAATTTGACGCTTAGCATATTCTCCCAGTTCTTCAGCCATGACAATTAACTCTTTATATAAATTAATTGCAATATCTTCACCAGCAAGATCTTGCTCAAGCATTTTTTTAGAGTTTTTAGAAACTTCTCTTTTTTCAGGCTCTACGGTTGGCGTTCCACCCAGATCATCAATCATGGTTGAAACTTTAACTGCATGCGCCATTTCCTCATTGGAATGAACAAGCAACTCTTCAATAATAGCCATATATTCCGCACCTTTCATCACTGCTGCATGTTGCAAATATTGAATCGCCGCTGCATATTCCCATTCAAGGGCTTTATTTAACTTCTTAATAAATTGATCTGGTTTTACCATCTTTTTTCCTAATAAACTAAAACTATATCCACAGAGTATCACCAATAAAAAACCAAGGCAAAAACTTTTATTTCGCTCAAATCCCATCAACATCCTTTCAATATTCAATTAATAATTCCCACTACTTTAATAACTTTATTGCAAAAAAATCAATAGAAATCAGAGCTAAAAATAATTTTAATCATGTAAATTTGAAAAACGATTTAGACTTTCAGGAATAATGTAAATCAATTGAAATGACATAGATTTTATCTGTTTTTTTCTCGCATGCTCAATGTGCTCTAATCCTAATCTGGCACGACTATGAATGTTTTCACTCAAGGGAAGATCTAAATTTTTTCTTAACAAATTTTCAACATCATCCAATTTTTCTCTTGCGCCTTCAGCAATCGCTTCCTCAAAAAGCAGGGCAGCAAGATTATTCCGTGCAATTCCTTCCAACTCCCCACCGCTCCCTTGAGCAATAACATCCTCACATAACCGTTTTGCAGGAACTAAATCATCCACATGATCGCTCACGGCACACAACATAAGCGCAAGTTCAATTTTTCTTAAATTTAAAACATCAGAATCAATGATATCCCCATGAGCGCAACTAGCCGTTAATTGATGCACCTCACCTGATAGAATTTTGGCAATCTTATCAAAATTTAATGTGCAATCTTCCATGCCTATTAAACTATGAAAAAGATTCATTCCCAAAATGAAACGACCTTTCATGCGCATCTCCATCTGGCAAAAATTAAACAAAATCAAATTTCTTTAATTTTATTTTTTAAACAGTATCAAGACGTTTTCTCAATAAGTAAATACCACGAAATGCAAAAACAAGAGCAAATAACATAATCGCACCTAAACAGAGCCAAAAATTAAGATAATGAGCTTGACCCATAATCGCAACGCGCGCCCCCTCCATAATATACGTAATCGGATTAATGAGTGCCACGTAACCTAAAATAGGTGAAATCGCAACCATCGATTGCCATGAAAATTGATAACCACCCAGAAACCACATCGGAAAAATAATTCGAGTCCAAATATTTCTAATACTTTCCATCTCTTTAATAAAACTGATCATCCAGAGGCCGAAAAAACCATACATTAGATTAGAAATCAAAAACATACTAATAAATTTGTATAATGAAAAATGTGTGAGATCAACCTTATACCAAAAGAGCACCTTACTTATGGGCACCACAAAAACACTGAGCAAAATCATACGCACCGTATATAAAAGTGCTCGTTGTATAAAAACTAAGTTCGATGAAATAGGCAATGTTAAATCATAGGTTACCTGTTTATCATTTTCTAAATCATCGACAAATAACGTTGCGCTATGCATCGCTTCAAACATCCCTAAACTGGAAACGATACCAGCCGCAATAAACGTTCCAAAGTTAGCATGGAGTCCAAAATAAGGCATCACATACGCAAATATCCCAACATCAATAATAATCCAGATTATTACATTCAATAAGTAGCCCTTATAATCACGCAAAAAAATAATCAAGTCACGCTTTAAGAGCCAATAAATCAACGACAATTCTTCTTTTTTAAGCGTCTTCATTTTTAATCCTGCTTAACTTCTTCATTCATCAACTTAACAAAAACTTCTTCGAGCGTTTTACGATCATGAAGTTTTTTTAGTTCCGTTGGAGTTTCAATTAATTTAATACGCCCATGATCAAGCAAACAGACGCGATCGGCCAAAACTTCCGCTTCATCTAAATAATGGGTAGTTAAAATAATCGTTGCGCCCTTTTCTTTGAGCTGTTTAACCAGTTCCCATATTTGCCTTCTAATATGTGGATCAAGTCCCACCGTTGGTTCATCAAGAATGATTAATTGAGGATGATGAATCAAGGTACGTGCAAGCATAAGTCGTTGTTTATAACCACCAGATAAAATTGCCGGAAATTGATCAGCGTAATCGCCCAAATTAAATTGCTCAATAACTTCTGCAACACGTCGCTTTATTTCTGCTTTATCTAATCCATAAAAATGACCAGAAAATGTAAGTTGCTCCTTAATGGTAAGCTTTTTATTCACATTAGGCCGCTGTGGACAATAACCGAGTAATTTACGATAACGAAGTAAATCATTGTAAATTGAAATATCATTCAAAAGAATATCACCAGCTGTCGCTGGATTAAGTGTCGCTAAAATAGATGACAGCGTCGTCTTCCCGGCACCATTTGCACCAAGCAAACCAAAGATTTCTCCTTTGTATAAATCAAATGAAACACCTTTTAATGCTTCAATTGTTTTATTTTTTGCATGAAAAACTTTTTTTATATTTTTTACCTGAAGGAAGATCGACTTCATTTACGATTCCTAAAACAAAGATTAATGATAAAACTCAGATTATTAAAATAGCATGATTGAAAACAATAAATATCTTCAACAAAACCTTTTGCGAATAGTCAGAAACAACAAATATTCACTAACATGCGGTTCCCGTTCGGGGAGAATAATAACTTCTTGTATCTATTATAATCGCAATCAGCCACTAAGACAAACTAAAGAATTTACCCGAAATAAAAATCTACTGATTATCAACAACACGCTGATTATTATCTAACTGTGCAGATTTATCAGGCATTATTAATGACGATTCTTTCAACGCTTCACTTGACCCAGCCAAAGCCCCCTGCGCCAACTGTTGGTAATAATATGATTGCAGCGCTAATTCTTGCGGCTTTAAGAAGACAAAGTCTTTATCTTTATCTTGAATCGAAAGATCTAAGATGCCTGTTGCATATTCCAAAGGTTTAAAACGGTGCGTAACAATTAATACCAATGAATTTTCCGCCAACTCACGCATCATCTCAACAACAACCTTTTCACTCGCTTCATCAAGATGACTTGTTGGCTCATCAATCAAAATAAGACGCGGACGATAGTAAGAAGCCCTTAAATAAAGCGCTGCAAAATTTAGACGCTGTCTTTGTCCGGTTGATAAACTCAAGCCACCTTCACTTAACGGCGTATCAAGGCCGCGACGTCGATTAAAAAGTTCCCACAAACCGAGTCGTTCAAGAATTCGAATAAGGTCCTGCTTAGAATAGATTTGCTTAGCGGGCAATCCGAAGGTTAAATTATATTTAACTGAACCACGCATGGTTGAATTACTCTGATGTTGAATGGCAATATATTTTCGCCGCTGCTCATCATTCATTTCGTAAATATTTTTTCCATTAATCAAGACAGTTCCACCCTGCGGCTTCAACTGTCCCCCTAAAATAGATAATAAGGTCGATTTTCCTTGACCAGAAAAGCCGATGATACCATAAAGCTTACTTTCTCCACATATGGGAACTTTTAAGACTAATGATTGTTTATTAAACAAGGGAACCCGTCCACTGTGCTTAAATTTCAATTGCTGGGCAACAAAAGAAATTTCCGCCTGTTCCGAAATAGGTTCTTCCACCGTCTTCTCAAAAACAGGAAACGTCTGTTTTCCGTACGAACCCATAAATGCAAAAAGATCGCGCACGCGCTCAAGTTGATCTTTAAATTGATAAACAAACTGTCCAACTTTTAATAATTGATACGTCCCACCAAAAAAAGTCACGATTAAAGCGATCCCTTTCGTATGTGTAACTGCACCACTCTTCATGAGCATAATGACATAAACGCCCACAATGGCAAAAACAACGCTATACGAAATTTTTGTAAAAAAAGTAATAATGTCGTAACAACGCCACGATGTTCCTTCAACATACAAACGTTTCTGATTAACTTTTTTAAGATAATCATTCACTTCACTGCTGGTAAATGTAGAACGGATCAGAGAAATTTGAGAAAAACTCTCAGTACCAGCCGTCTTTACTTTATCGTCAGTATAGATGCAAATAGGCATCAAGATTTTTGCACTTATAAAAAAGACCAAACTGAAACCGATGCCAAACAATGCAAGCAATGCCAATGACAACAAACCTAATTTTAAATCGATTGCCAATAAGGAAACGACAACCGTAATACAACCAATCAGCACGGATAATAATTCATACGTTCCACCGCGAAGAAGCTCACGATATCCTTCAGCTCCACGATAAATTTTAGCAATAATCTTACCCTTGATACCATCAGCGTGATAAATAGGGTCAATCTTCAGTAAGTGTTGCGTTGCATAATAATGAATGCTCTGTACTGATTGAACATAATTTTTTGTCGAACAATAATTCGATATGAATTCTAAGAACAAAATAAAAGCCCATAAAACCAAGAAATAAGTAAAATAATTATAATGAGCACCATCCAGCATCCATTCAAGCACCAATGCCGGAACGGTCATAAAAATATTATTAAGACTTTCAGTAAACAAGGTAATAAGAAGCAGCCACTTTTGTTTATAAATCAGGTGCCACCAGGGCTTTTTAAAATCAATCTCAATAAGCCTTGTCTTTTTCTTCATATTAAATAATCGGTAAACAAAGCCATAAAACCGTTTATCTACTTTCTGTTTTTCAGACACGGTATAAGTCCATTCGGCCAATAAATTTAATTTTTAAAAATATCTTGATTAAAGAATAGAAAAGGAAACAAAACGAATCTTGCCCCAAACACCCCCCATAAACTAGTGGATCTTTATCTTCAGTTTCCATAAAAACCTCCTACGTATAATCATACCACAAAATCAACAATGTCAATAGTTTTTTAAACAAATATTTTCAAAAAGAAAAATATTAAACCGATCTATTTTTTTTAAAAAACTCTCAACACAAACATTATTAATATAAACAAAAATTACTTTTTTCAAAGAAGAATTTGCATCAAAACAAATCTCAAGTCAAATAATAGATTGGATTGACCTGTTTACCATTCTGATGAACTTCAAAATGAAGATGAGAAGCATCTGTTCCATTTCCTCGCACGTTGCCAGTAGCCCCAACAGTACCTATAACTTGTCCGCGCTTAATCAACTGTCCCTGATGCACTTTGATGCGATCAAGATGCGCATATCGCGTTCGGTAACTTTTGTCATGAAGAATAAGAATTGTTTTACCATACCCATTACCACTACCAACCTCAATAACTTTTCCATTTGCCGCCGCCTTAATCGGCGTACCTGTTAATGCTGCCAAATCGATACCAAAATGGAAACTCCATTTACCATTATCCATTTTACGTCTTCCGAAAAACGAACTCATCCAAAACTTATCTTTATCCAACGGCCACGCCAAAAAGTGTGGCTGTTTTTGCAAAGCGATCTGTCTTTTGCGTCTCACTGGTTTTGGTTTTTGAACTGAAATCGTTTTACTAAAGGAACGATACAACTCTTCTAAATCTTCTACATCAATACTTGTATCTTTTTGTTTTAAATAGGTAAGAAGCGCTTGCCGCAACTGTTCTTTCTGCTTATCGGGAACTGAAAGTGGCTCCCCATTAATCAACGTATCGGCAATCACCTGCTTAAGCACCGCAATATGTTCTTCATATTTACTCTTTGCTTCCTGCAAAGTTTGAACTTGTTCGTTAAAAAAACGATACTGCCAAAAAAGTATCCCCGCAATACCCAACGTACAAAAAGAACAAATTAACCAAATATGCTTTGTCATGGTACTGGCAGCCATCCTTTAATCTTTTCCGCTTTCACACACACCCATTTTCCATGCTGCTTTTCAATAAAACAGATCATCTTCGGCGGCAATTCACCCACGGCATGATACTGCTTACTTGGACCAGCATACAGTGACACCTGCTTCGCCACTGTTATCCAGCAGAGCGAATGCGCATAATAATACCATGCTAACATCAAACCAGCAATAACCGTTAACAAGGAGGTAATTATCATGATTAGCCAACGCTTAAGGAAAAATGCAAAGGCAACAAACCACAAGAAAATAATCAATAATATCTGCCATATAAAAAGAGGAAAAACATTCATAATCTGACAATGTAACGCTATCATAATTGAACCTTTAACGTTTCAATCCATCTTTTAGTATCTTGGAAAAGTTTATCAAATGCATCATCTTTTTTTTCAAACGCCATCTGCTCAAGAAACTTAATATAATCTTGCCATCGAAGAAGATCATTGCCAATAAAGGGGGCCACAACGATACCTAGTGCCTTTTCTCGTTGCGGGATGTTCAACCGCTCAACAAATAATTCAGTCCATGCATCATAAATTAACTGTGCATTTTTGTTTTTATACGCTAAAAATATTGCACGATTAAAATTACGATACACGTTGACTTTTTCAATAAATGGACGATACAAAAAAATAATATAAGAAAAAATCATCATTAATAATGGAAGCAATGATAAAATCACCAACCACCCAAAAGAAATTACCGGCCAAATAAATGGCTCTTTCTGAACAGGCTTATTTTCAACAACAGGTTTAAATTCAGAAGGCTTATAACTACTTTTTATAACTGAAAGAGTAAGAGGTTTCGCTTTCAGCGTGCGATAGATTTTTTGTTCGGTATCAAAAAAAGAGATCACTTGTTCCGGAATTCGCATTTTTCCAGGATTTAAAACTTGTAAAACCCATTCTTTTTTCACATGCCAAAAACCTACCTGTTGCGCGTGAGGAACGATTGTTTTTTTGGAATCATACGAACGAATCCCTTCAGGCAACCGCAGATGATCATAGAAGACCTGATAAAAATCACCATTGCCAATCAAATCCATGGTCAGCACTACACCTTTTCCCTGTTCAATCTTTTCTTTGTCTAAGGTAACTGAAAATTCTTTAACAACCCCCACCGTATCAACTCTTTTATCCGTTTTAGGCAATGGTAAAATATGCAATGATACTGGCTTTGAACGAATATGAAATTTTTCAATCTCAGAACCAAAAAATGAACGAAACCGACCAAAGAAACTGCTCCCTTCATCCTCTTTCTCCCGCTCCGCCAATGCGCTTATGCTGGGTACCAATAAATCTCCACTTTGCTGCGGATAAAGGGCATAACGATACACAATTGAATGCCATACATGGCCATCATATTCAAATTCATCTTGTTCCGGTTGTTGAAGTTCGCGAAGAGTAAATAATGGCATCACAAATGGTTCTAAAGTAAAACGTAAAACAGAACGCCTAAAGCAGAGTCGAATCGTTAATATTATCTGCTCCCCTTGATAAACATCAGTTTTATTCAGCGAAGCGTGCACAAATGGATCTTCTATTATTTCTTCTTTTTCAGTTTTATCACCTTTAACAACTTTGAAGGAAAGTGCATTAGACTGAATCAACTGATTACTCTTTTCATAGTAAGCGGGACCAATCGCATAGGTTCCCAATTGATCAACCCTTCCTCTATAAATATATTTTTTTTGAACAGTCTGTTTTCCATTTATAATGGAAATATTGGTTGTCACTGGGTAACGTTCACATGTTGCAAGCTTATCAAGATGTTCAATACGTGGTTCTCCGATATCTTGGTCTGTGTCAAATATCGTGACGGTAATTAAAAAGGGAACCCCCTGTTTTACTTTTTTAAGCGCAACTCCTTCAATATCAGTAATTTTCAATGAAAGATCGATTGCATGAAGTGAAAAAGAAATTATAAAAATCAAAAACCAGTTACCACGCATAATCAGCTCCTGCTTCTTTCTGTTGACCAGCTAATGCCCTCATATAAAGCTGTTGTCCTTGTTTTTCCAATTCGCCTGCCTGTTGTAAAATCGCTTGCATCTGCTCTGGAAGTGGTTGCGGTTGTGGCGACTGATTTTCTTTTTGTTTTTCAGCGTTTTGCTGATCGGGTTGTTTTTGTTCTTCTTGCTTTTGCTCTTTTTCTTTTTGATCCTGTTGATCTTGTTGATCATGCTCTTTATTGCGATCTTGTTGATCAGATTGTTGTTGGTCTGATTTATTTTGCTCATCTTGTTTATTTTGCTGATCTTGTTGCTCTTTTTGATCCTGATTTTGTTCTTTATTTTGATCTTTATTTTTCTGCTGCTCTTTCTGTTCTTGTTTTTTTTGCTCTAATAATTTCTTTAAAATTTCAATGTTTTTCTTTGCACGTTCATGTTGTTGATTAACTTTTACGACATTTTCAAAAGATACAAGAGCTTCTTTATATTTTTTTTGTTGCGCCTGTGCACATCCATAATTAAAATAAATCTCTTCCGCTTCTTGCGTAGAATTATCCACACGCAACGATAATTGTCCATAATATTTTTCAGCATCATCAAAATTGTTTTTACTGTACAAACAATCAGCAAGCCCCCGAACCACTTGTCTATCAAATGGATCATCAACTAATAATTCCTCATAACATTTATATGCCTGATCATAACGTTGAGCATAGTAAGCTGATGAAGCAGATGCACACTTTAAGGACCGCAACCAATTTTGGGTATAAATACTATGAAAAAAAAACAGAGAAATAAGAGAAAAAATTCTTTTGATCATAATAACCACTCAATTAAAAAACAGATAAAACTGATCAACAAAAACCACGGATACTGCTCTTGCAATGATGCAAAAGCACGCTCACCTTGACGCTCTTTTTCAAATTGTTCAATTTTATGCACAATCTCACGCATATCTACCTGATTATTTTGTACAAAAATAACGGCGCCACCCGTTTCCTGCGTTAATGAACGCAGCCCCTCTTGATGTAATTGCGAAATCACTACCTGATCTTTTTTATCTTTAACATAACCTGCTCTTTTTCCCTGTTCATCATAAAGAGGAATCGGCCCCCCTTCACACGTACCAATACCAATAACCAAAATTGTAAGACCAACCTCTTTGGCCTGTTTTTTCAAGGCCTCCAATGACTTTGAGAAATCTTCACCATCAGTCACCAAAACTAAAAGTCGACTTTTTTTATCAGGTGTTCGTTTACATTGCTCAATTGTTAATTGTACTGGTTGATCAAGTAATGTTGTGCCTGCTCCAATGGTTGTATGATCAATCTGATCCAAAAAAAGCTGTATTAGTTCTTTATCTTGTGTTAACGGACAATAAACGCGCGCCTTTTCAGAAAAAATTATCAGGCCAACACGATCAGTTGCCAGTTGATTGATTAAACTTTTTAATGCTTGCTTAGCACAACTTAATCGATCAGGAGTAACATCTTGTGTCAACATACTTCGCGATACATCAAGTGCAATAAAAAGATCGCGTCCTTCTTGTTCAACAACCTCTTCGACAACCCCCCACTTAGGATGCAATAACGCAAGAAATAAAAAGAGAATAGCTATTGATGACAAAGAGGCTTTTACAACATTGCGCATCGCACTAAAATGGCGCAATAAACTTCCATGTTTATTCAAAAGTATCGCGAGCTTATTGCGTGATAAATATTTCCACCAAACTAACGCAATTAAAAAGACTGCTAAAAAAAGCATCCATAGATTATGCAAATTCCCCCAACTCACCACAATCATAATGTCTTCCAAACAAAAATTGACAATAAAAGTTCAACCACAACAAGTAAAATAATAAGCCATAAAAAAGGAACGAAAATGTCATAATAGCGCGTATATAAGTTGATAGGCATCGTGCGTTTTTCCAGTTGATCAATCGCTTGATAAATTGCACGCATCTCTTTTGCATTACGTGCACGATAAAAGGCACCACCAGTCTGTTCAGCAATATAACGCAATAATTGTTCATTCAATTGCGCCCCTTCAGACATTAACATACCATGCGGCCCCGGCGAATAACCACCTTGCTCACTTCCAATACCAATCGTATAAATCTTTACTTTCAGCTCTTGTGCAATAGATAATGGCACATGCATTGGAGCATCATACATACTCGGCTGTCCGTCGGTTAAAACAATCATAATCTTGCTTGGAGAATCAGTATTTTTTAATCGATTTAATGCGGTTAACATGCCATGTGCCAACAATGTACTTCGTTCATCAACCATCGTTCCCAAATTAAGTTTATCTACAATCTCACGCAAAATAGCTTTATCATGCGTCAACGGACAAGCTGAAAGAGCACCATTACCAAAAACAACTAACCCAATTGCATCAGTCTCACGCTGCTCAATAAAAAGAAGCGCTTCTTTTTTTGCAATCTCAATACGAGAACGGCGATCTTGCAAGTCATCAAAACAGATCATACTCCCAGAAACATCTAATACTAGCATAATGTCGATACCTTCCACATTGATCCGACTCCTGCGATCAGGAAGCTGTGGCTTTGTTATTAAAAAAATAAGAATACCTAAAATGATAAGACGCACTAAAAAGAAAATAGTTTTGAAATAGGGAACAGATTGAGCACCTGAACGAGCAATAAATGAAGCTAATGAATAACGATATACAACTGATTTTTTAAAAAAAAGATTATAAACAACAACAGAACCCATAATGGGCACTAAAACATATAAAAATTGATAATAGGCTAATCGAATCATTTCCAAAATCTCTTTAATTTATGGTTTATGATACCAAAAAATTTCATCGTTGAGGAGCTTCAGTTTTTGCCGATAGAACCATCTGCACCTCAAAATTTATCTAAAATAATAGATGAGTATAATACCCAAAGTTTTAAAGAATATAAAAAAAAACCATTTTAATTGCCTAAAGATATGAATCAGGATATACTTAAGATGTGTAATTTTAAATAGAAAGGGCTTAACCAGATCAAAAATTTTAATTAACGTGTTGTTGTTATTTGTTTTTATTTTTATGAGTTTCTTTGAATGAATATTTATGTAGGAAATCTTCCTCGCACAGCGACGGAAGAAACATTAAGAGAGTTATTTGAAAAATACGGTGCAGTTGAATCAATCCGCATTATGTTGGATAAATTCACTAACGAACCTCGTGGCTTTGCATTTGTCACTATGGAAAGTGCAGAAGATGCAGCCAAAGCTATTGAAGCCCTCAACAATTACACACTTGAAGGCCGCACATTAAGAATGAGCGAAGCCCGTCCACCACAAGAACGTCGTCCAGGCGCCCCACGTGGCGGTGGATTTGGCGGCACTCGTGGCCCACGTCGCGAAGGCGGCTTTGGTGGTAACCGCGGTGGATTTGGCGGCGGCGGAAACAGAAATCGCTTCTAAATTCTTACTTTACTTAGACATAAAAAACCCCGAATTTGATTCGGGGTTTTTCATTTTTATCCACTTTAACAGATCTATATTTTCACGTGAAATACAAGTGGTTGTCTTTTTACGGTATCATTCTCTTTAATCAATTGTGTAAGAGATAACTCAAATGGCGAATGAAAAGACTTTTTTGGAACAAATATCAATCGCGTTTTTATTTCGCCAGAACGAACATTTAGTGTCTTTAACATGTATCGATCCAAATAAGAACGAAATTGTGCATTATAATCAGTTGCACGCAGCGCGCCTGCAATCCCACCAATAAAACCTCCGATCGCACCAAGCGAAAGAAGTCCTCGTGCCGATGATACAATATAACCACATGCATAAGCAGGACCGGTTACTTCCAGCAGCAAACTTGAACAAAAAGATATTAAAAAACCAATAAAGAAATTGATAGAAACTTTTTGCTTTGCATAAAAACCTTTCCACTTTCAAAAAGCTTCCTTACCACCATCTATAAAGGTATAATACGGTAAATTATAACAAAACAGATCAAAAAATTAAAGCTCAACATTAAATTCAGATCATTCTGACCATTAACCACAATCTAAAACTGTAATATAACCCAAAAGAAAAACCCAGAAAAAAAACTATCATCTTAAACTAATGTATGATAATGGCCGCACCCGCCGATCTGTCCTAAAAGGAGTAATGGACATTTTTGAATAAAATTTTTAGAGACTGTCCCTAACTACTTAAATTCCCCATATCCCTTCTTATCATACATCCATTACCTTATCACAAAATTCATTATCCGTAAATTTTCACAAAATATAAATTGCAATTCTTGACAAGCGACTCGTTTTAAATTTGACTTTGAAAAAGAGACTCTTATTATAAAGAGCAGTGTTACGATAAAAAAAATTCAAGATGAATATGAAAAAATTACTAATTGTTGAATCACCAGCAAAAATTAAAACTATTTCAAAGTTTTTAGGACCAGACTTTAAAATTATGTCCACCCTTGGGCATGTCAAAGACTTACCTCAGCGCGAGTTGGGCATCGAACTTGGAACACCAATTAAAATTGATTATGTACCCTTAGTTGGCAAGAAAAAAGTTATTGATGATATTGTTAAACAAGCAAAAGTGTCTGAAGAAATTTACCTCGCTCCCGATCCTGATCGCGAAGGAGAGATTATTGCATGGCACATTGGCGAAGAAATCGCTAAAAAAGTTAAAAACAAAGATCACATTCACCGCATTACCTTTAACGAAATTACGCAACCGGCAATCGTAGAAGCACTCAAAAATCAGACTACGGTCGACATGAAAAAAGTTGCCGCACAACAGGCACGAAGAGTGCTTGATCGTTGGGTCGGTTATGAAGTCTCACCTATTTTATGGCGTAAAATACAAAAAGGTCTCTCAGCTGGCCGCGTACAATCGGTGGCACTTAAACTTATCGTCGATCGCGAAAAAGAGATCAAAGGATTCAAAACGGAAGAATATTGGACTATTGAAGGGCTCTTCTCTCATAAGAAAGAACAATTCTCTGCAACACTCACGCATATCGATAAGAAAAAAGTTGAAATAAAAAATAAAGAACAATCCGATACTATCTGTGAAAGTCTCAAGAAAGAATCTTTTTCGATATCAAGTATTGAAGATAAAGAACGTAAAAAAAATCCACTGCCACCATTTATGACCAGTAGCTTACAACAAGCAGCCTACAATCGCCTGGGGTTTCCTGTAAAAAAGACGATGCAAATTGCGCAAAAACTCTATGAAGGGGTTCAACTTGGCGATGGTACCGTCGCATTAATTACATATATGCGTACTGACTCGCTCCGACTTTCTGAAACCGCGTTAAAACAAGCGCGTTCATTTATCAAAGAAAATTTCGGCAATGATTATCTTCCCTCTAAAGCACAGGTTTATGCAAAAGGAAAAAAAGCTCAAGATGCGCACGAAGCTATCAGACCAATTGATGTAACCAAGGCCCCACAACAAATTGCACATTCATTAAGTGCTGATGAAGCTAAGTTGTACACCTTAATCTGGCAACGATTTGTAGCTTCTCAAATGATGCCGGCTGTTTATGCACAACGCAAAGTCACACTTCAAGGAGGCAAATTTATCTTTAATGTAACTGGGTCAACGCTTATTTTTGACGGTTTTCTTAAAATTTATTTTGTCGAAGATGATGAAAAAGAAGAAAAAGTAAAATTACCGGGTGATCTTAAAGAAAAAGATTCCGTTATATTAAAAAAGATCGATCCCAAACAACATTTCACACAACCACCACCACGATACACTGAAGGTTCACTCGTTAAAACATTAGAAAAAGAAGGTATCGGTCGTCCAAGTACCTATGCAACTATTTTAAGTACGATTCGCAAACGAGAATATACTGAACTTGATAAGAAAAAACATTTTGTACCGACACCTCTAGGTATTAAAGTAACTGATATGCTCGAGATTAATCTTCCTAAAATTATGAATCTGCAATTCACCGCTTTAATGGAAGAAGATCTTGATAAAATTGCTGACGGTGAAATGGATCGCGACAAATTACTTCACGAATTTTATGGCGAATTCAGCAAAGATCTCGATAAATTCCTCGGCCACAAACATAAGGTCGAAGAAACAGATATCACCTGTCCACAATGCAAAGAACACAAACTTGTTATTCGCTTTGGCAAAGCGGGTGAATTTGCCGGATGCGCCGGATTTCCAGCGTGCAAATTCACGAGCAATTTCATCCGCGAAGACGATGGCTCAATTACGCTCGTTGAAGCAGAAAAACCAAAAACAGTAGAACTTACCTGCCCTCAATGTGGCAAACAACTTGAAGAGCGCATGGGTAAATATGGAAAGTTTATTGCATGTCCCGGTTATCCGGAATGCAAATACATTCATAAAGAAAAAGCGAATTTTAAATGCCCAACGTGTAAAAAAGGTGACGTTGTTAAAAAGAGCTGGCGCGGCGGCACTTTCTGGGGCTGCGACAATTACCCAAAATGTCGATTCGCCATCTTTGGAGACATCGAAGAAACACCTTGCCCTCAATGCAACATGCCATTTTTAGTAAAAAAAACTGATAAGGATGGCACCGTTACCATTTACTGTTGGAACAAAGAATGCAACTACAAAAAATAAAGAGTCAAGCGGTAGAACTATTTGCAAATTGACATTTTTACAGATTTGGTTATACTTAAAACGATATTTTCAAGGAGGTTATTATGGTGAAAAAATCACTACTCATATTTCTTTTTTTACCAACGCTAACTCAATGCAACTTAAAAGACATGATAAACCGTATTATCACACGTTGTCGCATTCATCAAATACGCAAATTAGGAAAATTGGCACAAACGCAAGTTGGCATTCCTAAAGAATTACACTGTGAAATTGAATTTGCAGACTGCTCTTATTCTTATTATGATTCTCTTCCAACTGGTGATTTTGAAGATCTCAAAAAAAGAAAAATTGTATATCCATTGGCAAAATTATCAGATAATCCCCTTGATATACTCATTCACGAATCAACCCATAGAAAACAAGACATAGAAACCCTCGCATGGATACAAACAGAACTTATGGCGGCATTAAGAATTGATCCAATAAAAGCAGAACAACAAAAATTATTCCATGAAAAAACTTTTAAAGAACTTGTAAGAAAAAGATGGTGGAACTGTATAAGTCCGGCTATGCTCGAAGAAGGAGCAGACAAGGCAGTTTTACAAAAAGTAAATTGTTATAAATGCTTATATGAAGCTACAAAATATTATCGTGCTGATCTTCAAAAAATGTTGCACAGTGCACAAAAAGCTCATCCTTCCCTACAAACAATAGAAGATTATTATGACCGCTTTATCAAAGAATATGGCCACTTCCCACCCTCAGCATTTGCGGAAAAAACCAAAGAGCTCAAAGATCAACATGCCATCTGTTCGGCACATCGACATCAAAAAGTTTACGGATTAATGTTACCACTTATGTTAACTTATGGATCACAATAAAATTACGAAAAAAATTTTTCTCACTTAATTTAGGGAAGTTATTATGAAAAAAATAATATTATTTTCACTCATTATCTTAAAAAGTTTTAATCTTATTTCAATGGAAAAGGACCCAATAAAGTTAGGAAAATTTAGGAAACAACTTCTTGTTAAAAATCAAAAGGATTGGGGCACTTTACAAGAAGCAGTGGATATAGCTCAAGAGCTTAAATTTTCTGAAAAAAAAATAATGCATCTTCTTGAAGTAAAAAGTAAATTTATATTTAAAAACGATGGTCATAAAACGGTAGCCTTTTCCCCTTCTGGAAGTGCTTTACCCGCAGGTAGCATTTCAGTTTATTGGAAATTTTCTCCAGAATTTGCCATTTATATTCATCGTTTACAAACTCAAGAAAGTTATCGCCATCAAGGTATTGCAACAGCCTTAATGTTAACAACACTCGTAGGGATAAAAAAACAAATCGAAAAAAACGGATTGCCTCGGGATAGTTTAAAATTTGAATTATCCGCAGAATCTTATGGAGATCATGGATTAACTCAAGAACAATTAATTGCTTTTTATCAGTCATTCGGATTTGATTGTGATAGTCGTAAAATGAGCTCTCCTTCAGAAACTCCCATGAAACTCATTATTCCACTCAAATCAAAAGAAGAAGCACTAAAAGAAATTTCATGTTGGAAATGTGCACAAGAATTTGTCGAATATAATTTTAGTAATCCAGATAATGATAATGGATCATTAGACTTTGAAACAGCACAATTAATTGTAGAACAAAAGAAAAAAGAAGAATTTGTCTGCCCCTATCATGAATAAAATTTAAGCCAAAACTCGTTTTTGAGTTCTCTCTTATTTTTTATCCCTTCTTCAAAATCAAGGTTTGCTTACCACAATTAAAATTATGATGTAAAAAATTTAAGGGATGGTCTTTGCGAATTACGCTGGAAAAACGGCAGACGCATCTACTTTATCGCAAGTTCAAACGGTATAATTTTAATAATCGGTGGATATAAAAATGAACAAGAAAAAAATATCAAAAAAGCGCGAATTTTCATTAAAGAACTTACCTCAATTTGATATCACTGATAAAGTACAGGTAACTGAATTTAAACCTGACAAATTTTTTAAGGACAAAAAGAAAGTTGCCGAAGCCCTTCTTCAATGTCTCATTGAAAATGATACAGAATCCTATATGGAAATCTTAGATTCTTACCTTCGCGTTAATCGCTCACATATCGCCCATGAAGCAGACATTTCACGATCAACTGTTTCATTGGCCTTCTCAAAAAAGGGTAACCCAACATTAAAAACTATAGCAAAAATTGTACATGAATCAGTCAACAAATAAACAACAGATTATTTTTTTATGGGCACATAAGAAACTTCATAACCAATAGTATTTAAGATTTTACTTGCAGTGCGCAGGGTAATATCTTTGCGTTTGCCCGTCTTAAGTTCTTGAATAATAGTAGGAGAAACCCCAGCCTCACGTGCAAGCTCCCGCACTGTGATAAGATCTTTTTCTATGGCAGCCTGAATAAGTTCTGAAATAAGTAACGTCTGATATTCCTCTTCAATTCTTTTTTTTCTTTTTGGATCCGAAATTATTTTTTCGTATGTAGTTTTGGCCTTTTTACTCATAATAAAGCCCCTCCTCAACCCGTTTTTTATAACTTTTAAACGCTGCAATCGCCTTTTCTTTTTCACGCGCTGGAAGCTTTTGAGCTTTTTTCGTAAATGCATTAGTAAGAATTATTTTCCCACCTAAAAAGAAAAAGCATAAATATCTATTTTGACCCGCCTTAAAGGCATATATACCATCACCTTCATTTACAAACTTTGTTTTATTGAAAATTTTTCCATGATCAGCCATATATTTAAACAAAGCAATAATTTTATCCTGTTCAAGTTCAGTTGTTTGGGAAAAATAATCAAGTGGTTGGCTATAACCTCTCATATCAAAATACCATTCTAGGGTAAATCGATCGCCAACAATCGCTATGCATTCTCTCATTACGTCCCCTGAAAAACTATAATCAAACCGTAACATAATTATGTTACAAAATCAATAAGAATTCGTTTTTTGAGTTCTCTCTTATTTTTATCCCATCCTCAATCGGAATCTCATAAACTTTAATTGAATCAACAAATTCATTCACTCTGGCAAGCTTGACAAAATTTCTAATTGAATTATAATTAAATGGTATTAATAAATGGAGATTTTTATGAAAAGATTATTATTTCTCACATTAACATTTATATCTATTGGAACGGCACTTATTGGCAAATCTATTGAAAAACGTATCGAATATAATGAACCCATAAATTCGGACCACTAGCTAAGATATAATTTTGCCTCCAAAATAATAAGAGCGAGGAGGCATAAATGAGTCGCAAAAAACATAGTGCAAGTTTTAAAGCTAAGGTGGCGCTTGA
>Ga0209319_1001387_pt1 | contig 20138 bp, 35 predicted proteins | sample RifGroE2_FD_184000 | JGI IMG/M metagenome (GOLD analysis project Ga0209319, IMG submission 184000) | Groundwater microbial communities from Rifle, Colorado - Groundwater E2 (SPAdes) (version 2) | ecosystem: Environmental > Aquatic > Deep subsurface > Groundwater | place: Rifle, Colorado, United...
GGTTACGATATCAACATCCTCATATTCGAGTAGATCATCATGTTTGTCTAGCCACAACACCATTGCAAATTTCAAACTTCCGTCATCAGTCATGATAAAAGATTCCTTTCATGCGATAATTTTTTCAATTTCCAAAGCCAATTGTTTCTTGTACTCAATTGCCTGTTCTAAATTACCCATAAAACTAGTTGCATACCAGTGTTGTCCTTTTGAATCTTTTATGCTTTCGCGGACAGCAATCTCTCCATCAATTGGAGCAGACCATTTATCGCTTTTTAAAATTTCAATAACTTTTTCTCTAGCGATTTGCAGTGCTTCATCGGTATTTTTTGCAACGACATTACATACAAATTCTAGCCCAGACGTTGTTAGCCTTATATCTACGGTTGTTGTAAAACAATCATTCTTTTGAAAATTAGAATAAAAAAGAGGATTGCCATACATATCAAGATAGAACCTATATGGTATTAACCCATTAGATATTTCTTTTTCATAAGGATCAACATCTAATTCGAATATTTCTGAGTCCATAGCAAGCAAGTCTTTAAATTTTTCCGCTTTTTCTTTAGAGCTAAAAACATGTTCTACAACTTGCCCATCATCCCCGTCATAGCCAATAATCCAAATATTTTTCATTTTTTCTCCTTTATAATGAAACGCTAGTTTTATTATTCCCACTCATCGAAGCGCTTTTCATCCAAACGATGAATGGCTTCTATCATACCAACCTGACTAGGCAGTTTGGCGCTCTTTGTCAGCCGCTGGTGCATCGATAGGGCTTCGAACATACAGAACCAAATCAGGCGCAATGGAAATTTATGAGCCAATTTCTGAAATACCTTATCTCGAAAATCTTTTTTCAATTTAGTTTCCCCGACTGTAGCTGCTGATAATATTGAAACATCTTGATACCAGCAGGGGTGATGCGATATCCTGGTTTACCGGTTTTAGGATCTTCAACTTCTTCAGCAAATCCCATGGCAATTAGGTTATTCATATCTGCCATTAGTTCTTCCATAGAATCATATTTCAATTTGATGTCATCTGATTTCATTTTCCTCCTATTTCATAAGGCAAATCTGTTTTACGTTTTTGTCACAAACGCAACAATGTCTTCAATATTTTTTCCTTCAAGTATCATGTTTTGCAATAAAGCTATTGTTAAATTTTTCTTTTTGATTTCAATATAATCGAAATTAGTTTTATTGTCAGGAAAGAAGCTGTCACAAAATTCTTTTAGTAGTTCATTATTAACATACCCAACCTCGACCTTTATATCAATTCTACCGGGGCGAATCAGCGCAGAATCCAGAGATTCTAAATAATTGGTTGTGGCAATTAATATTCTACCATGCGCTGAAAAAATACCATCTAAGGAGTTTAGGATTTCAGACAGTCCCATTTTTTCAAATGCTTCCAATTCTTTGTCGTCGCCAGATTTGCTACCGACGACAGGCGGAGAACCTTCTCCCTTAGTTTCTTCTGTCCAATCGCCACTCCTTTTATTAGTGACGCTGTTGGTATCAATATCTTCTATGACCAAAATAGAATTATCGGGGAGCAAAGAAACCGCTTTTTCGATTTTATATAATCTGGCGCTAGGAAGATAATAAATAGAATAATTAAGATATGAAGCAATTGCTTTAATTAAGCTCGTCTTGCCCGTTCCAGGAGGCCCATATAATAATATCCCTAATTGATAAGGAATACCGTGAGATAAGTACCAGTCTTCGCTTGATAAAAATTTTTCAATGCTGTTTATTAACAACTTCTTTTTTGGCGCTTCCAAAAACACGCTATCAATTTCTCTTTTTCTTTGATCTTTGATATAATACCAGCCATCTTCCATTTTATATATCTTATTGGTGTTTACATCGTTTGCCAGTTTTTCGGCATCATCTATAATTTCTCTGAAAATTTTATGATTACGTCCTAATTTTAAGAAAGTTAAAAAATCTTTGTCCGCGTTTGTTTGATTGGCTGATTCTTTTGTCAGTGTTAAAAACAAAAAATGTTTTTTATATATCAGCGTATGAAATCCATATCCAATTCCTATTACTGTTTTATCATTTCCCCATCTTCCGCTGATAATTTTCAATTTTCTGAAATTCTTGTTTGGATACGTTTGTTCTAATAATTTCATAATATTGAAAAACGCCAGGTGTTGGTTGGTAATATTCATTTCGGTTGTAAATTCTCTTTTTAATAAATTGAAGAATGCTTGAGGAACTCCTTTTAGCCACATAATCAGTGTCCCTGCTCCACCAATGCCCAAAGCGGTTAGCAAGAATTGATTTTCTTGTAATAGTCTCGATAAATTTTCAAGAAGTTCTTTCAATATGTTGCTCCTTCTGTATCATGAAAGTCTTATTTTATTGTGCTATTTTTTATGCCTCATCTGGAATAAACACAATATCCACACTAGAAAAAGACATGAAATCTAAATCATTTCTCACAATATTTTTTACAATTTTACCGTTTTTGAGAATATCATACGGGTCAACAATTCCCTCCCCGTCTTCACCCTGAAACCGAACTGATTGATTATCTGAACTAAACAAGATATGATATCGCATTTTTTATTTCTCCTTTATAAAAATATTTGTTTTATTGTCTAAAGTTTACCACATTATTCGGTTTCTGTCAAGGGTTTCTTGGTATTATCTGTTTTATAGAATCCTTTTCCTTTATACAGAACATGAGGCGCAAAGTATTTTTGCTGCACTTTATCGCTTTTACAACTGGGACAAAATGTTTTTACAAATTCTGTCATAGCCCTGACAACGATAAAAGTAGTTTTACATTCCTTACATTGATATTGATATTCTGCCATTATTTCTTCTCCTCTAAAAATTTATCCAAATCTTCTGGTTTGACTATGCTATAATTTGTAATCCACCATTGAGGAATACCGTGGGTGTCTTCTTCGTAGTTACCATTAACAAATTTCACCGGCGCTTTCTTCTCCATTACTCTGCAAAATATAATCGCGCCTTGTACAAAGGGGTCGCCGTAATAAGTATTTTTATAAACTTTCAGCGTCTCAATCTTTCCTGTGGCTAAACACCTGGCAGTAATTCTGGGAGCGTATTTTAAATCCACCTGAGATGCATAGATATAGCGATGGCTTAATTCTGGGTATAGTGTTTGTATGTTGCCGAAAGTTTGTGATTCAAAATTTACTTGATCAAGAAAAGCCATCTTGGTATCTGGTAGCGATTTTTCTAACTCTCGCAATATTTCCAAGCGCTTATCTTGTGTTTCCTGCTTTAGTTTTGACGAGTATTTATTCTTGCCGTCATTAAATTCACTGAATATTTTTAACAACTTGCCATTCTTATAAAAGCAATCGAAGAAATTCATCTTTATAAGAGATTCCATTTGACGAGAATTTACGTGACAATTTGCATCCAGATAGAGTAGCAGGTCTATAAAAGAAGTATGAGCAACTTTACTTGCTTTGTATAATTCAGAAGCCGTAGTGGGAGTAAGATATTTGATAGAACCCAATCCGCGATAGACAACCATATTTTCTTTTTCAAAAACATAGTTCCCTTTGGAATGACCAAATTTAGGTTGAATTATTTTAATTTTGGTTACATCAAATTCTTCTTCTGCTTCTACCGCTTCTCCGGCAACCATCAGAGGTTCGTCTGACAAATATTTCTTATCTTGAGATTCTTCAATTTCGCCGATATATTTATTGGCTTCCTCAGCGTAGAATCCGTAATTAACGTCATAAAAATCTATGGTAAGACGGTCATCGAGATCGTTTAGTAACATGGTTTTATTGCCTACATAAAGTCCGATTTCAGATCCATTTTCTTGCCTAACTTTTACCAGTTCGCCACCGTTATTACTTATATAAAATCTGTTGGTCTTTTGCAATTTCAACGTTTCTTTTTCGGTACGATATTCCAGTACAAAATCTTTTCCTGTTTTTTGAGATATACAGAAGTCTAAAATATCGGTGCAAGATTTCAGTGTCTCTTCCACACTTATTCCATTTACAAAATATTGATAAAGAATATGCGGGACAATCGGATATTTGTAGCCTTTCTTTAAATCTCCTTCTTCTGAATATCTTCCTTTTTCTTTTGTTTTATCATCAGTTTTCTTAACTAAATAATTATTGACATCGCTTCGTATATATAAAGAATAGTCGGTGTATTCTAATTCAAATCCTGTTTCCTTTTGCCACCACTCACAAACACTCGAATATTCTTTTTCTAAATCTTTTGTAAATCTACAAACAATACCATCGGTGTTTGCCGAGACCACTTCTATTCCAGCAAGTACCAGGGATTCAATCAGCATTAGCAAGAATAGTTGCCCAGAAACAGTTACGCTAAGAAAAGCACGAGCATCTTGCAGCCAGAATGTTTCGCTACCTAATTTTCCAAAAATAGAATTAATGGTAATTTTTAGCCCGTCTGCTTTAGCTTTATCTTTTAATTTTTTAGCACCAACTCTTTCTTTGGTAATCTTTTTTAGAATTTCAATAAAATTATTATCAAGGTGGGCAGGTATAATATTATTTGAAATAATAATATTAGGATAGTATGAACTTACATCTGCGTCTCTAATAATAACATCGTTATCAGAAACAAATTTGCCCGACTCATCCTCACTGTGCAGCCCGCCTACACCCAACTCATATCGGTTTCCACCAAAAGATAACTTCTTTTTATAAGCGAAGTTATTTTCTGACACCACCAGAGTTTGTGCAATTTCTTTTCTGAGGTCGTGCAGTTTCTGCGTTTTGAATTTAATCTTAGGACTGATACAATCCTTTAGCCACAAAAATTCGTGAACGGTTCTGAGATTACGAATTTGTTTTAATTCCAGCCCAGACTGTTCGGTATAAAATTTTTCCAGTAATACATTCGCTACTTTGCTGTCACTAGCAGAAGCAAGATTTACATCATAAATTTTTCCCAGTTTTTCACGCAGTTCAATCTGATCCTGCAACTTTTTATATAGTTCAAAAGATATCAGCAGGTCATTGATATTATATTTTTGTATCAGTTCAATATCTTTCTTAGTTACTTTATGGTCATAAGGTAAAGGTAGATCTTGAATTTTTTTCCACTTAAGATTAATGGCACACTGCTTCAGGCTTACGCCTAATTTATCAAAAGCCATTAATTTCATCAAATCCATCTGTTCCCAAAGATAACTTTTTTGCCCGTAGAAAACTTCTCCGCGTTCTCTAGAGATTATTTTTTGAGACAGAGCATAGATATCTTTATTAATTTTTGTACCGGCATAATTATAAACATATTCCAATATAGGCGTATCGTAGGATAGGTTATTGTATCCTATAAGCATAGTGACTTCCTGATCTAAAAACATCTTTAAATCAGGAAGTTCGTCTATTCCTAAATCCCAGGAAATAGTAAATGACTTAATTTCCTCCGGGTCATTTATATTTAGAAATGAGCAAAGAAAATAATTGGGAAATGTTTCGATATCGAAAATATGTTTATTCATATTATCCCTCGGTTATTTTATAAATACAATCCTGTGAAACGGAGCATAAATTTAAACAGAACCATTGATTACTAATATCTGCTGCAAAATCATCTTCTTTTTTAATCTTGTCGACTACCGACATAAACCACGTAATGTCCTCGGCAATCTTGGTTACACTTGTGGGGAAACGTTCAATTCCGCCGGTTCTGAAAAACCATAACCATTGTTCATCAACTTGAATTTTCTTTTTAGCCCATAAAACACCAGAGTATAAATTTAGTTGTTTTCTATACGGAAGAACTTTTGATGGCACCAATGCGTGTTTTATCCCATATGGGTTGGCCGATTTATAGTCCATTAAAATCGTTTTACCATTTTCTTTATTCCTGAGAATAATATCTGGTTTGATGGTGACTTTAATATCTTTGATTTGTGCTATAGTAAATTCTTCCGCTTGAATAATATCAAACCGGCTTTTATCAAAATCAAAGTTTTCGAAAAATTTATAACCTTGATCATAATATAATTTACCCAAATCTTTGCCAAACCCGAAAGGATTTGCTGATTTGATGTTTTCAGCGTAATGTTCTTTATAATACGGTAGCAGTTCATATATGGCTAGTTTATCAAGAAAGAAATCTTCTAATATCTGATGTCCATAAGATCCCCACTCCGAATAAAAATTACTATGTCTTTCTTTCTTTTCAATATATGTTAAATACCACGCATATCGACAGGTTTCGAATGTGTTGATATTACTGTAGCTAAATGTCATTTTGTTGATGATATCAGTATGTTTTGGCATTATATTATATTCCATATTTTTCAAATAAGTGTCTCTGTGGTGCAAATTCGCCACAATATTTCTTTTCCCCACGTAAACGAGCAACTATGGCGTCATTTATATCGTCAAAGGCACCCAAGTATCTAACCAAATAATCAACTTTGATTTTAGCGCCCCATTTACTCTTTTGTTTATTCCATTCAACGCCCATTATTCCAGAAGTATTATTTTTTCCTAACTTTCTATTAAATCCGTTTTCTTGATTGGTAACAAATCTTAAGTTTTCTATTCTGTTATCTAAAGTATTTTTATTAATATGATCTACGTATTGTCCCAGTTGGGCATCTAATAAGAATCTGTGTAAGACGATGACTTTTTTATTAACATAACCATTACAATAAGTTCCCCATTCGCTTCTTTTGGGATACCATGTATAGTCAATGATTTTATCAAAAGAATCTATATCTATTATAAATATTTCTGGGGAATTTGATATTTTAAATTCTATAAAATCATCATAAATATAATAGATATTATATAGTCCGCTTTTACTTATTTTTGAATTTATTATTTCCATTTTCAATCTTTCATCAATGACGGCAATTGCGTATCCATTTCTTCTGGGGTCAAATCCCTAAACCAAGTTTTTTCTGCTTCAAATTTTACGTTTACGCATCCGGTGGCGCCATCTCTGTTTTTTACCACCCATATCTTAGAACTTTTAATGACTTTTTGTTCTGTTTCATGCGTAATCATCAAAATAAGATTTGGACTACTTTCTCCGGCTTGAGCCAGGTCACTCGTCCTCGGCTCTTTATGTTTTTCTCTTTGAATACTTTCAATAGAACGATTCATTTGCTGAATATTGATTACCGATATATCAAATTCTCTTGCCATATTCTTTAGCATATAACTCAATCTATCGACTCTAACATATTCTTGCTCGTTCGGATATCTATCCGCTATTAATCCGAGTTGATCAATAATAGCGACACTAATTCCGCTTTCTTTCATCTTCCTTAACTTGTTTCTAATCATAGGCATTGTTATATTGCTGGTGTCGTCTATAAAAATATTTCCGCTTTCTTTTATAATCTTTACGGCATCCCAATATTTATTCCATTCGTCGTCGTGTATTTTTCCCATTTTCAATCTTAGGCTATTTATTCCAGTTACAGCGGAAATCATTCGATTAATATATTCACTATTGCTCATTTCTAAAGTAAATATACCAACCTTTTTCTTCCATTTATTAAAAATAGCAACATTCATTGCTATACTTAATGCCAGACTTGATTTTCCCATTCCCTGCCTAGCGGCGATAGTTATTAGTTGCCCAGGAAATAGCCCCCCAATTTTTTCGTCTAGCCCAAATATTCCGGTTTCAATATACTTCCTATTCTGTTTACTAGCCATTTCTGTTTCTTGGACGGTTAAATCAATCGCATCGGTTATATTGGTAATAGTCTTTATATGTGTTCCCACATACGCTGAAATTTTCCCCAGCTCTGCTTCCATATTAGTTAAAACATTATTAGAGTCGTTTCCTTGATTAATCCAGCCAAGAGCCTTATTGGCAACTTCTTGTATCTTTCTTTTACCGCTATCGTCCTTTATTTGCCTAGCATATGTTTCATAGTTTTCTAGAACAATATCTTCTTTATCTCTAATATATACCAGGGCATCATATCCTGATAATTTTCCGTCAAAGGTAGCAAAATTATCAAAATTTTTATTTCTCTGAAGTTCATCTTGGGCGGTGATAATATCTATGTTTGAATTTTTTTCATATAATTTCTGAAAAGAATGCCACAAATAAGCATATGGTTGAAACCAAAAATCTTTATCATTACAAATATCTTTTAAAATACTATATAAACTCCCGTCTTTGAGAACACAACTTAAAACGCTTTCCTCCATGTCGGAAGAATATAAATTATTTCCCAATACCGCCTCCTGTTTTTAATTATCTTTCGAATAATAAAATAAAGATCCTAAAGTAATTTCACTTGGTTCAAACGTATCCCATTTTTCTTCGCAAACCCCGTCTTCGTATTTGTCTGATTTTTTACTCCATTCGCGCCAAAGGATTAAGCCATCATCTCCAAGTTCATATAAACTCATTCCTATTTCTATCCATTCATAGTAGTTTGAGCACATTCTCATTGGAAGTTTTTCCAAAGCGTTTTTTACTTTTATTAGATTTTCTGCGGTGGATAAATTATTAACAAAAGATTTCTTTTTGACATCTTTTTTTGTAATTTGTGTATGCAATTTTTCTAAATCAAAAATATTTATTTCTACAGGAGTATGATCCCAAGTATCTAAAAAAACATATTTTCCTGTAACTATTCCGCCAACAATTTCTGAGGGAGGAGCAATGAAATAGCCACCGTCGCCCCTAGTATCTACTCCTGTAACGGTGTTAGTACTAGATTTCCCCTTCCCAGAAAACAATACGTGCAACCCCTTGGAAGGCGTTCTACTATGTAATGCCCCGTTGTCGCTAATCCCCATCTGCATATAATTGTCAATGCCCCTGCGACCATTTTTTACATCTATATCAATGAGAAATAAATTAGATTGTTGACAAGAGATTCCAATACATGCGTTGTTCCATTTATTCCACCATTCCTTTATTTGACTTTTATCGTTAGAGGCGTCTTGAAAACCATATTTAGTATAGGGACTTTTTTCTTTTGATATTTTTAGTTTTCCCAATTTGTTTAAATATGTACTCCCCGGCTTTTCTCTGCAAGGAAAAATATACCATCCTAAATCTAAATAAATTAATGCTTGTTCTAAAAGTTTATCCATATTGAAATCCGTAGTTATTTTTTTGGAGCAGGGTTTTCCCTGCTCCATTTTTACACGATATATTTTTAAACGATAAAAATTTGAAGATTCTTCTAGAAAGGAAGAGGTTCTTCGTCTGAATTTTCGGCAACGGGAATGTCGTTCTGTGCTTCTGATTTTTCTTCGGGGATAAAAAATTCCCAATCCCAAACAGTAAATTGCTTCGGATATACGTCTACACCTTCTTTATTTTTGAATACTTCATTGGTGAGAGACGCGCTCTTGAGAACAATCCAAACGCCTTTGGAATTACCGTCTTCAAACTTATCTGCACCTTCAAGTGCTTCAATCAGTTCGTCAATTTTAGCCTGAGCGCTGGCGGCAAAGTGAATACCGGGATATGGACTGCGCTTCCACGTGTCTGTCTTTTTGTCGTGTCGGGAATCACGGAGCATTACGAGAGAATAACCTTCTCGCTTTTCAACTTTAGTTGCAAGTACTTTAGTTTTGATATTATTAAAATTCATATTATGCTCCCTCTATCTGTATCTCAATAAGTTTGCCCAATAATTCAGTCAGTTTAGCCTGATCCTTCATCTTGCTGGGGTTCTTGGTAGGCTCATATGTTTCCAGTAAATCCATAATATTTTTATGGCTTTTGGCATCAAGACGCTTGCATTCTGCAATGACCTTGGCTTGAAGATCTGCTACTACTTCTTCCTGCTTTTTGGATGCAGTAGCTTTGCTTTCAGCGGGAACAGCCGGAATATTTTCTGTGTTTTCTGTAATGGATTTAATAATTAGTTCAATGGTTTTCTCGTCGGGTTTCTTGATATATAATCCCGTGGGAACATATCCCATACCCTTAGAAACATTTGCGTTGTTTTCCATATCCATAATTAATGCAAAATCAAAGTCAAATTCCCATCCGTCACGCTGCTGAAGTTCCATACCGACTTTATCGTATGTTTTTCTGCCATTCTTTTCGACTTCAACATACGCTTGTTTCGCACGAGTACAAAATATCATGTGGAGGGGGGAACGAATGATTGCATCTACTAGGTCGTTTTGAATAGGAGTTCCTACCGCCCAACCAGCATATTGATTACCACCATATTTTTGTTTGGCTGCATCGGATACGATTTCTAGCAATCCATTTTCTCCACTGTAAAAATGTGTGGCACTGTCGACAATCAGGGTTCCATATCCTGCTTTTTCGACTTCATGAATAACCTTGATTAATTCACGAGGATCAAATGGGGGTTCCCAGTCATTGACATCGAAAGAAAATTTGTCGGCGTATAAACTCATACGATAGTGTTCGGTGTCAATTGCCGCTGTTGGCTTGCCGGTAATTTTCTCCAGATATTTAGCGAAGATAAGAGCAGTATATGTTTTACCAGAACCAGACGGCCCGCCAAGCACTAGCCTTACGGGTTTCTTGCCTTTAGTTGCCTTTACAAAACCTTGCATGATTTATTTCTCCTTTTATAAATAGACTTACTACAAATATGTGCAACCTAATAAAAATACTATTTTATGTTGTTAAATATGTGCCTCCTTGATATAAACTATTTGCCAGCAAATTCGCCATAGTATTTTTCCCTCATTTTTATTGCGAATTGATTGGCTTCTTCGGGTATGTCGAACTTACCCAAAAGTTTGTTTTTCTTATTGATTTGTAACTGCACAAGATATTTTCCGTTATAAAAGCAAACATTTCGGTATCCTGTCGTATTATTAGAATTTTGACCTCTACGATTTTTGTCATTGTATAACTTGCTTGTTATCCTTAAATTATGTTTTTGATTATTTAATGTGTCGTGATCTATATGATCAATATTTAATTGTCCATCATAACAGTCCATAATAATTCTATGCATTCTAATGGTATAGCGATTATGAGCAGTATTTGCCGGTGACTTTATGGACATTTCTACATAATAACTCTTATTGTCGTCAAAATAATGAGCGTAATAAGTTCCACCGTAGGCATTTACTTTATCAAAATCTTCTATACTGATTCTTGTTTCTAATTCGCTTTGACCATTTCTTCTATGCAAAAAAATTATTACAAGATTATCCTTTATTATATACTTATTTTTCAATTATTACTACCTCATAAAATAATACTTTTATCGTTCGATTGGGGGATCTGTTCGCTCTGGCTCTTCCCGTCCTCGCACATTTCTATATTCTTCGGCAGGATGGGAAAACACCCCAGTTAGAAACCAGACAATTAATATTATGATCATAAAACTCAAATCAATCCATTTATATTCCATATAGTAATCCCGAAATAATATTATTTGCTTCATCAACATCTATATTATATCCTTTCAACGTGGTAGTCCACATCGCGGTTTCTTCTTTTGTTGGTGGCAACTCAACACCAGTTTCATTTTTACTCATGTCAAAAGTTTCTCCGCAATCACAAATTTTTTCATAATTCAAAAGCGATCTCAAATCATCTTTATTCCATGAGGTAACAAACACAGATGCAACCCTCAAATAGTCATATAATTTTCCACATTTTGGACATTTAGATTCCATTCTAAAAGCGGTTGTCATTTAGAATCTCCAGAATCTTCTGCGAATGCTTTATTTATAATATATAAATCCCTATATAAACGGCTAGATTGCAATGCAACTTCTGCTACTTTGATAGCAGATTCATATATATTAGAATGAGCATCTTCTAATTGTTTACAAATCTCTACATTAGTTAATTCTGGAATATTATTCAATAATTCAACGCGATTACATAAATCATGCCAAAAATCATTGCCATCTTTCATCAAGACGTTGAATTCTTTTCCAAATTCTTCATTGATATTTTTCATAACTCATCCTCTTAATAAAAGCCTAATTTCATTAACCTTTGATTGAAGCCAAAGGCTTTAGTGATATTTTAATTTCAACCAGATCTTCTTGGTTTTTCATAACTTCGTCGATGTTCTTATATGCGCCTGGTGCTTCATCTAAATTAGAGGCATCTCGCAAGCCATGCACAATACCGATCATTTTATTTTGTTCGTCTTTCAGGTTTAAGGTTCTTACGGCATCCTTGCGTCCCATTCTACGACCTGCGCCATGGGAACAAGATTCGAAACTTTCTGGATTGCCCAATCCTTTGGTGATATAACTGGATGTTCCCATAGAACCAGGAATAATTCCTCGTAGCCCCAGAGTGGCTTTTGTGGCACCTTTACGATGAACCAAAACATCCTTGCCGTAATGATTTTCAAATGCGGCGTAATTATGATGAATATCAATTTCATCTTCCATATAGCAATCCACAACAGAAGATAAACACATCAAGGTTCGTCTAGCCATCAAATCCCTGTTGCCCTCAGCAAAATTTAAGCAGTACTTCATTGCTCGAAAATATTCTTTTCCCTCATCGGTTTCAATAGGAAGAAAAGCCAAGTCCTTATCTGGTAATTGCACATGCCATCTGTTGCATAATTTTTGTGCAAGTTTGTGGTATATGTCCGCGGTTTTCTTGCCAAAATTTCGACTTCCAGAATGAATCATAATCCATATATGATCATCTGATCCTTTTTGAATTTCAATAAAATGATTTCCTCCACCCAGTGTTCCCAATTGTTTTCGGGCTGACGGAAGCTGATCCTGAATGGTCTGAATATCTGGAGCGTCATCGAATCCATCCCACTCTTGATCTTCTGGATGATGATTAAATCCCACAGGAATAACTTCGCGTATTTTTCCCATGGCAAGTTTTAATTCTTCTGTAGAAATATCTGTCAGCGAAGTTTTTATCGCAGCCATGCCACACCCAATATCCACGCCAACCGCATTTGGGACTATCACGCCTTGAGTAGCCATAACGCCACCAATGGGCATCCCGTAACCTTGATGGCTGTCTGGCATAATAGAAATCCACTTATAGACAAACGGAAGATTGGCTAGATTTTTTGCTTGTTGCAAAGCACCATCTTCAATATCTGTTAGCCACATTTTGATTGGTAGTTTTTCGCTGTCAATAACTTTCAAATTATCTCCTTACTATATAAAAGCACAATTTTATTATGTGTCTTATTCTCTTACTCTTTTATATCGACACCATCCTGCTGAACCAATCCGAGTTTAGTAGTAGCTGTGCCTTGCACGTTGCTAGTACATCAAGGGTACAGGATGTTTGGCAATCACACGGCATGAAGCCGATTTTCGCTGTCACCAGTATAGGACTGCCGAAGGTCACACGTTTCGCTACAGGACTGCGCCGGACTTATAAACCGGAAAGTTAGTTTGATCAGACCAACTCTGTTTGTGGAGACTGATGGATTCGAACCACCGAGGAGCATACGCTCTCCTGATCTACAGTCAGGCGCTTTCAGCCATCTCAGCCAAATCTCCATTGTGGACTAGGCAGGAATCGAACCTGCGAACCGCTAAGGCATTATTCTAATACTTGACTAGCCGTAACCTTACAAGTATTACCAAGAACAATGCGACCTTACCACTTGGTTACTAGTCCATATATAAGGGGATAAAGAATCGCCGACCCAATTCTTATCCAAATGACGCCAGAAATAATCGGTTTCTGTAGAGAATTTATCTAGAATTACTCTAATCCTGGTGCGCTAGGCTCGCCCTATCGCGTGATGCGTTCTGTTTGATAACTATACCACAATATCTTAAATCTGTCAAGGGTATTGCTCCTCATATTTGCACATGTATTTTGAGGATGTCTCCTGCTCGAAACATTATGCCTATTCGCCCAGCAATCCCTACCGCGAACCCACTCACCATCATCGGCATAACTACCCCTGTGCTAAGACATATTTTACTACACCAATAAAGTCAATACAAGAAAAGCAAATCCGAGATTCATAAGATCGAGTCGCCATACGGGGACTCCCAATGCTTTCAAAAGAAAACTAACAAACGCGCAAATCAACAAAATAGTATCCAACATCTTATCCTCCTCTCTTAATAAAATTTTAGTTTTATTGTGCTACTTTCCTAAACGAAACACTGGCTTTACCGATCTTCTTAAATTTTTCAATTTCTGGATGGGCTTCGGCATAGCCTTCCAATTTATCAGTTTCCCAGGTGATACGTGGCTTGGTATAAACGGCGTTGATACGACTACCCTTTACACTTTTACCCAAGACGATAATTTCTTCTTGAAGTTCGCCCTCTAGCATTGTTTTAGATCCGCGAATTAATTCAATCTCATCACTATTTTCCAACGCTTGATACTTAGGCATAAACTCCAAATTGATTTCTTCCACCTGCTTCAGAATTTCTGGTGTAAGAATAGAATTAATCAGCGCCTGTTTAGCTTCATCTAATTCCTTCTGTTGAACGGTTTTCTGTAATTCAAACAGGTCAATCTTATCTTGCAAATCCGCTAAGTCTTCAATCTTCTTTTCGATAGTCATATTTTCTCCTTTATTTATCTGAATTTCGGGCGATACTTGCATTAGCCCAGAAAACACATTCTTCTAATTTTGTAATCGCCAAAGAAAGTTCTCGGCTTTCGGAACAATACTGCACCAGAAGATTAGCCATAGTCAAAGCATTTTCTCGAATTTGTTCATACATAAATGGCTGTCCCATTTTTGGAGCATGATAAGTAAATCGATTGAACAGCTCTTCGTCATTCATTTTTTCTCCTTATGAAATGTGGGTTTTATGTGGTCTTTTTCCACACAAAAATCGGTTCAACTTTATGCGATACATCTTTTTTATTTCCTTGCCCTAAAAACTTACTCAATCGCATATAATAAGTTTCAGGTTCTTTGCCAAATACAGATGTTCCTATTTTATACGTGTCTTCGTCAATTGGCTTTCCTACGTTAAGAACCAAATAGCCGTTGGGTTTTAGATAGTCAAAAGAATGATTGATTAGTGGCGTTAAAAATCCTTCCATCCATTTTTCGTATGTTGTATATCTAACATAGGATTGTGTTTCATCCTTAGAATATTTTTCCACATTGAAATACGGGGGCGACGTAAACACTAAATCAAATTTTTCTGTCGTGGCGAAATCTTCAAAGGGTAAAGCAGATGTCGCCAATTCAAAATCGGCTCTATCTGGACAAACATCAATCAAGTGATTGTATAGATCAATGTTGCCCACAACAGAAACTTTATTGGGATCTACTCCCACATAGCGCCCCAACTGTGAACAGAACGCGCCCATTAGTCTTCCACCGTATCCCATACAGGGATCTAAGACGCTGCCGCCAATCGGAGCATATTTTTGATAAACCCACCTTGCAATCGACGGTCTAAAATTCGAAGCGGCCTGTCCGCCAAAGGCACTCAGCGTTCTGCGCACACACGATGGATTAATATTGCGATCATTATACTTAATTCTCTTTGTTAGGGCGACACGAAACAAGTCGTCATCAAGAAAAATATCCATGGGTGATTTTGCGTTTTTACAATTTACAGCATACATTTCTTGATGAAACATGTTACATGTTGCAAGTCCTAACATCCCCTGCTGAAGTTCATTGTTTGGCAATTCTATTTTTGAACTGTCTGATTTTGATAAAGACAAACATTCTTTTTTAATCTTGTTGTCATCGATTTCAAAATAAGGAAATCCGGTTTTACGATAATGCTCAATCAAAGTTGAAACAATATCATAAATTTCAGATTCTGATAATGATTCCAGAACGGTATATGGAGTAGTTATAATCTCATCGTAGTTCAATAATGCACCTCATGAAACTTGCATTTTATTATGATCTCGGAAACCTACGCCGGTATTCTTCAATAGAAATCTTCATCTTCTTAGATCTTCCTGCTACTACTCGTTCATTATTGGTAGTCGATTCTTTAATTTTAGGCAATGGTTCAGGTAGTGTTTTGATAACCTTTAAAGTTTCTGCTCCCTCCATACCAGTAGCCATATGCCCTGTAACGACGGTCTTGCGCTGATTGTCAAAAATAAACCACTTATTTTTATTGTCTTTCTTCAATTGAAATCTTTGCATTTTTCTCCTTTATAGATTCTCTGAATTTTTGATAATCCTTGGTTATTCCGATTACTTTCCTTTTCAAATCCCAAATCCTAAGTGTTCCCAACCTGGCTAATTTAAATGCTTTTTCATAATCCCATTTTTTAGCCATCGGATTTACAACCGGTTTTCTAAACACATTTCCAAATCCATTCTTATTGATATATAAAATTCCTGCGTTTTCTGGTACAAGTTCTTCACAGCCACGTAATTTCTCCGGCATAGCAAACCACAGGTACTTTATATAATTACCATTTTTGTCATGATGATGTTGCTTTTTAGCATCTGCTTTTAAATCTGATTTAGAAATTTTTATTTCGACTTCGCTCGCATACAGACTATCGTTATTCAATACGCATAAATCCAATTCATAGGGAAACATTCCCCAACTTATATTTGGAACGATTACATTTTTTCTGGCGTGAAAATGCATTACAACTGCTAATTCCATTTCTGCTGTGGTTTCATAATTCATAAGTTATCCCTACTACATGAAAGTTGTGTTTTATTAAGTTGCATCGATAACGAGATTTACCACTAATCCCATTTCTTTAAATTCGTTTTGAAAATTCCAAAAGAGCCATCGCCCAACATCTTCTTTAGCGTTGAAATTTTCAATATCATCTGCTTTAAAAGAAAATTCCGAAATGCTCGCTTCTTTGTCTTGGAAAATTACCTTACCTGTTTTTGTAATCATTTATTCTCCTCATGAAATCTATGTTTTATTGTGAACTAATATTAAAGACGTGTTCGCATAATTCTTGAGGTATAACAGATCGATCTATTGCGCCCTTTAATCCTTGCGTACCTGTTTTTGCTCCTCTTGGTGCAGCCTGATGACAAGTATCTCCATTATGGCACATGGGCTTAAAATTTGGCAAAGGATGATTCGTCCATATGTCGGTGGGTTTCATTCTCGTATCCCCGTACTGACAATATGTGACTGTGTACCGCGATAAATCTTGCATAAATGGCATTTTCCTCAACGCTCCCCTAGGATTTTCAATATACCAATATTTAGGATTTAATTTTTGAATAAGTTCGATAGTGTGTATGACAACTTCTTTAGATAGTTTGGCAAATTCGGTTTTAGGAATAAAAGCGCCCTTTCCACCCGTCCAATGATATCCCATTGATGCAACACTAAATGCGGTACAAGGAGGAGAAGCCCAAATAATATCAGGGTGTCCAAAATCTTTTAAAATGTTTTCTGGCTCAAGTAACATTACGTCCTTACATAGCGTTGGATGAAACTGATTGTCAACATCGACGGTGTAACTGTCCCACCCATTTAGATTAAAAACTTTAGTAATACTTTTTGTTCCGCAGAATAATTCTAATATTTTCAATTCAATCTCCTAAAAATAACTACCATGGATGGGAATGGTGCCGGTTGTGGTTTGCTTTGCGTTTTATTTATAAATTTGATTCTTCCTTTTATAAACCTGATTTCCGATTTGCCATAAATATATTGATGAAAATACTGAGTATCAGTCCTTGCCGGAATTAGCATCACACATGTGATGTTATTTTTTAAATTTTCTTCATAAGATTTTTTTACCCATTTGCCAATTTCTCTTCCGTAAGGGGGGTTTATGAATACTGTTTCATTAGCCCAAGATTGCTGCAAACCATCTTCTTTTTCTGTATAAAACTTATCACATTTATGATTCTCTGTTGTACTGCACGGATCCAAAGTAAAGCCAAATTCGTTATTTAGTTCATCAAAAAATTCTTTCGGGGTTTCCCATTCATTAGAATTGCTCGTAAGCAGTGCTTGTATGTTCAAATAATATCATCCTCCTACATAATAAAACACTCATTTTATATAATAAAATCGCTATTTTATTCACAATAAAATCACCGTTTCATTATCCTAATTCTTTTGTCAAAATAATATAAATTTCATTTTTAATGCTATTCCACCAAGAAGAATTTATGATCCAATCTATTAGGCGGTGCTTGGTTGTGTCATCCATTATCATGCCCTAAAATCTACTATTGGTTTTAATGTTGCCATCTTTTCTTTTACCTGATCTAAAGAGACGGGATAAAAGTTCCAGCAATCAACACCTACATCGAACGACAAGCCGTATGGCGAAAGTTTTCCGTGGTGGTGTCCATACAAGTGCCAGGTGGCATAATGAGATCTTTCCCAAGACCGCATGGCGTAATGACATAGGGTTATCGAAATAGGATTTCTGTATTCATCAAATAAATTCTCAGGAGTAACAACCATCATCCGTGGTTCTTTGATATCTCGGTCATGACTTCCCTTAATCCGAATGAGAGTTCCGTTGAATCTATACTTATATACGTTAAAATTGCTAAGGCATAAATCGCCTAGGTCATATACAACATCGCCTGATTTTACAACCGAGTTAAATCTGTTGATAATCTCTTCATCCATTTCTTCCACAGATTTGAACGGACGATCAGAATATTTAATAATATTCTTATGTCCAAGATGCATGTCAGATGTAAAATAGATACTCATAATAAAATCCCAATTTTATTCTTCTTTTACTCGACCAGCATGTTGGGTGATATGGCTAGAGCAAGCATGGACAAAATCCCAAACTCTATGGTCTGATTCACTTTTTTTATAAAACATTAACCATTCACCATCGGCTTCAACCATATCTGCATGTACCACATAACTTATTCCGTTGCTAGGCATTACGATATATTTATCCATGAAATCCACCTTTCATTTAGTCATCAAACGCAAAGAAAAATCTAAATCCCAATATGTGTATTTCAATCCATTCAAATGTCTCCTCATCATAAGACCATATTGCACCAAGCAGAATAAATTGTTTTACATAATCGCTTTTATCAATCCCGAATTTACAAACAAATCGCATAATAGCGCTCCTCTTTTATTTATCGTTAATACCGGCAATAAACATTGCCAAAACATTCTTTTCTTCGACGTTGAGTTTTTTCCACATTTTTGAAATAATATCCATTATCGTACTAAATTTTTTCATCGTGTTTTCTCCTTCTTATATATAAATATTACCACATAATTCAAATCTTGTCAAGGCTTATAAAATGCTTATTCTATTCAGTATCTACTTCTTCACTCAGCCAAACTTTAACATATCCATATAAAACAGTGCTCAGTTTGTGATTATAAGAATCTACCTGCCTTATAGCATCGGATTCTTTTTTAAATGCTACAACATATGGATTAAAATTACAACAAAGACGATCATAGGATTGCACCACGTAAATATTCATATTCCATCCTTTATAATAAAACGGTCATTTCATTCGGCAACTTCAATACCCAAATGTCCCAAGAATTCAGTGGCGCTAAGATTATCATTAAACAGATAATCCGTTAGCCACCCTTTATCATCATCTGTTTTTAATATTTTTTTACTGTAACTATACAACTTGTCCTGCATTCTGCTTAACTGATCACTCATAGATTTATAAAAAGTAATTTGATCATATTCTTCCCTGGTAATTGTTTTCACTTTACTCCTTATGAAATTATTGTTTTATCTACCTAATGAAAGTTCAATTTCATTACGTATATAACAAAATGTCTTTTCCGTTTAGTAGCCAGTCCTCAGCGTCTGACAGAGAATGTGCACTTCCAGGAAAATATATATTCATATTTTTTAAATAACAACAACCTATACTCGTGTCGCCTTCGTTATCATAAAATATTATTCTTGTCTGATTTTTCACATTATTTATTTTTACATATCTACACATTTCTGTTGGCAATATCATGCTTATTCCTTTTATCTAATAAAATTTCTATTTTGTTATACAGATTGTTCAACCGGTTTAGGATCTTCACTGTTTTTATTTTCTAAATCTCTACAGTGCTCACACCAGCATTTTTTATCAATTTGGGCAAGTTTAAAATTCATTTCAAATTCATCAAATATCTTGCCACATTTTTCGCATTTGTAATAGTCCATCTATTATGCTCCTCTTAATAAAATTTTACTTTCATGTACTTTTTTTTATTGCTTCTAACAAATTTTCCAGATAATAAGCATCTACATGGAGTTCCATTCCGCCAAAATTCAGTCCCAAATATTGCATTTCTTCTCCAT
>Ga0209319_1001389_pt1 | contig 20094 bp, 10 predicted proteins | sample RifGroE2_FD_184000 | JGI IMG/M metagenome (GOLD analysis project Ga0209319, IMG submission 184000) | Groundwater microbial communities from Rifle, Colorado - Groundwater E2 (SPAdes) (version 2) | ecosystem: Environmental > Aquatic > Deep subsurface > Groundwater | place: Rifle, Colorado, United...
GACAAATTGCGCCCAATATTAAAATCGATTATAGCGGGCAGTCTCGACAATTCATGCAAGCTAGTGGCGCGATGGGTGTTACTTTTGGTTTTGCCATTATTTTTATTTTTCTTGTGCTTGCAGCGCAGTTTGAAAGTTTTCGCGATCCGTTTGTGGTTATGTTCAGTATTCCGCTTTCAACTTTTGGGGCAATGCTGGCATTATGGTTCATTCACGGTACTTTAAATATTTATTCTGAAATTGGTATTGTGACGTTGATTGGATTGATCTCAAAACACGGTATTTTGATGGTTGAATTTGCTAATCAATTGCAGGAAGAAGGTAGGAGTATACACGAAGCGATTGTCGAGGCGGCAAGTATTCGTTTACGCCCGATTTTGATGACTACGGGGGCGATGGTTTTAGGAGCTTTGCCATTAGCTTTTGCAAGTGGTGCTGGCGCAATCAGTCGACAACAAATTGGCTGGGTCGTGGTTGGTGGGATGCTGATCGGTACGGTTTTTACGCTTTTCATTATACCAACCATGTATACATATTTGGCGGAAAAAAAGAGTCGTCGCGATCTTGTAATGTAACAGTAGTTTTCGTAGCCGCAGGCTTTAGCTTATGCTTATTAACTCTTTAGCCTGCACGGTCGATGATGCTCAAAGTCCGTAGCCGCAGGCTTTAGCCTGCGTGTTTTGTTCGGCACGTTTCAGCTACGCAGGCTAAAGCCTGCGGCTACGGACCTGCGGCTACGGAATTGGACTGTGGATACGAAGTTATAACGCTATTAATTTAATTGAAATATTTGATTTGAAAATTTTTTCAATCAAGTAAGGCTATTTTAAGAATCATCTGCTAGAATTGTTTATATGGAGTAATAGATTTTGTATATAGTTCTTAGATAAAACCACGTAACGCTGCGTACTTTAGTTGATTTATAAGTTTTTGCAAGGATTTTTTTTAAAAATGTTACTAAAATAAAATTCATAACAAATAAAGAGGTGTTTTATGTCTGGTGAAAATACAGTAGTAAGTCCGATACCTATATCAAATCCTGATAATAGCCTTGCGGTTGGTTTTAAACCAGGTCAACTTGATGTGGATAACCAAGCAAACGCTCCTAAACAGACAGAACAAGACTCTGCTTCACCTGAAAAGAGAAGTTTTTTAGATGATCTGTTGGATGCTATCTCAAGTGCAGAAAGTAATGAATCAGCTAAAAAAACTTCCGCAGAAACTTATTTAAGTCAAATTAGCTCTAAGCTAGGGTTGTTAAATTCAAAAGATGAAAAACAGCAGTCAGAAGCGTTAAGATATGCAAAAAATATACAGGGTTTTCAAAAACAAGAAAGCATTTTGATATATTTATCTAGTTTACCAGAGAAGTACAATGATAATAATTTAGTACTGTATGCTTGTTTTCTTTCTCTGGAGCGTATTTTGGCAAATATTTCCAGTAGAGATCAGCAGCTTGTTGATAAGGGCAAGGCTCAGCTAAAAAAGTTTTTTCTTGAGCCATATATGTCGGCTAGGTTGGATAAGCTAAGCGACTATCTTGCAAAAACAGGTCAATCGGGGACGCAAATTTTGGCTAACTGGGATTCTGTCGAAGTGAAAGTTGGAAAAAATAATATTCCATCCGCTTTATCTAAATTTGTGAATGGTATCAAATTAGACCGTCAATTTTCCAAGGCCGCAGAAGAATTTAGGTCAGAGCAACAAGCTAATCCACAAGATCCTACCGCGAGAAAAGAAACAATAGTAGCTTTTTTTAAAGAGTGTAGAGAAATACTTTTGAACACAAATTGTTCGGAGACACTTAAAAAATCTATTTATCAGAAAGTTGCATTGACAATAGTTTATAATTCTACTAGTGAAGGTTGGGAGCTCTCGTTATTAGAGCATAATATTGTGGGCTTTTTGAGTGGTGACACTATCGAAAATGCGGGCTCATTTTGTTTATATGACATTCGGAAAATTCTTCTAAACTTTATCAGGGATAAATCCATTTTTGTTTTTAATACTGCAGAAGGACAGCAAGATTTTTTAAGAAAATTGGTGGTTGTGGCGCGCGCGGTTCAAGCTGACCCAAAGGAAACAGAGGATGCACTTATTGGGTATGTGGCTGAGGCAGTTTTAAAACAACAATTACCTATACGTTTGATAAAATCGATAATGGGCACTGAAAGCGCTTATCTAGTGCTAGATAAAGTTGCTGAAAAAAGAGAAAACAAACATGTAGTTTATTTGGAATCAATTTTATTGGCATTATCCCATGATAATTACCTCAAGGTGGCCGATTATACACAAAAATTTATTACTTCAATGCAGCAGGGATTAAACCACCCGACAAGCCTGTTATCACAAAAAGGCACTGGGGCGGCCTTAATTGGTTTTTGTCGCTTGTATTTTGGTTTAGATAAGGTTTTTCCTAATAAAACTGACGCTGAGCGAGTAGCAATAAGAGAAAGTATAGAGAAATCCATTTTGATTGATAATCAAACGTTATCTCTGGTTTCAGCAACAACTCGTTTTCTAATGTTTAATAAACTTAGCGAAGCTAAGGTTCTCGATAAAATTGATTTATCTGCGTTTTTATCTTGGTTTGGTGGTAAAGACAAGGATTTTGCATCATCGGTTCAAGGTAAGGTTGAAATAGTTACACAGCTGAATACTTTAGCACAAAAAGATGATAAGTGCGCTTTGGCAATTTTAAACAATGAAAATTTACGCAGTGTATTAGGTGCGCAGGGTTGCATAGATATATTGGGTAATCATATCCAAAAATTTCGCGATAGTGACATTCTTAAAACATCTGCAGAACAAAAGCCCGAGCTTGATAAATTAGCAGAAATAGCCAAATTAAGCCTACCCGAAATTCCTATCGATCAAATAATGGATTTGACCAAAAAAGATCAGGCAGCAGCTTCTTCTTATGTGCCTATAGCAGTATTGCATGCTGTGATTTATGGTGATATTGCTAATCTGGGGGCTGAGAAATATCAACGATCTGAGGCAGCTAAAGATGTCGTTCGTAAAGTTATTTTTAAACATTGCGCTGAAGTTTTGTTGAATAAATTAGAACAGCTTAAGAGGTCAGATTTGACATCTGATCAAGTTGTTAAATTAGTTAAAGATACTGAGCTTTTAGCTTCGTCTAAAGAAGTTAGGGATAACATTAAAGATGAGCAAGCAACTGAGTTAGTAGGTTGTTTAACTGACTTTAATGTGGTTATTAGGTTGCCGCAGCTGACTCAGCAAGAATTATTTTCCTTAATAGACAGCTGGCGTGAAGGCCAAGTTAATTTGCTGAATATAAGAGATTTTTATTTGAGTCGCTTCATAAAGCCAGGGGCTATGGAGGAAGCATTATTGAATAAATTAGTATTTTTTGTTACATCATTGGTAGGAATTGTAAAACCAGATAGGCAAAATTTAGCATCGTTAGCTACCTTTGTACAAAATGTCACGTTAATTGAACGTGCGCCGTTAAGTTTATTGCAAACATTGTTTATTAAGTTGCGAGAAGGCAAACAGGATTTAGCGCCAATCATAGTGAGATATTTGCAATTATTAGGTGCTCAACCAACACTGGCGGAAAAGTTAAAAGAGATACTTAAAACTGTTCCAGTCACAAGTCTAGCTCAACTTTTAAGCATTGAAGCTAATAGTAAGGATCAATCTTTTATGCTTGGTCTTTTGACTACAATTTTGGCATCCAATAATCAGACGCATTTTGATCTTTTTCAACAAAATACAGGAGCATGGCTGACTTTATTCGCAACCCCGACCACTAGGGGAATGGAACTTATAAAACAATGCACATCAGAGCAACTACAATCTCTTGTAAGAAGTAATGTGCGATATGCAGCAGTTTTAGCAAGGATTGATGAAGTGAGAAATAAGTTGGATGCTGGGTTTTGGATTGGATTGCTGGATGGTTATGTTGTAACTGTTGATAATGCCGATGATCGTACGGCACTTATTAATTTATCTACTGCCATATATGCAGATGATAAACTTTTAGATGGTTTTTTAAAGAAAATTAAACAAGGAGATATGGGAATTGGCGGAGGAGAGCTTTCGGCAACTGCTATAACGACTCCTAATTTTCATAGAGTTATGTTGGGTGACGTAGTTGATACCGCTGTAGACGAGCACAGAGAAAATAAGTTAGCTGTGCGTTCGCAAACGTTTATGCCGATTTTATTCAAAACTTTAGATTTAGCCAAAGATCCTATAAATCGCCCTAAAGATATCGCACAACGTTTAGAAAAAATTAGTACTTCTTTAGTTAACAAAGGTGTCACATTGAAGCCTGAAGAACAGACTTCGCTATATGAAAAATTAAACTCTGATCTGAATTTGGATCAAGAGTTAATTTTAAGTTTAACCGCAAAGGCATTTGAAAGTTTTATGCAGGTTGTTAAGCAAGAGCAGCGAGGTGTAATCTATGCTGGCTGTCTTTATTTTATAAAAAATAACTTATCACAAGATAACTTATCAGATGGAGCTACCGCTAAATATAATAAGATAATCGAATTACTAAAAACCGTCTCAATTGTTGATTTGGCTCACATATTAGTGATCGATGCAACAACAATAGACATGCCAGATTTCAGGTACGGGATTTTGGCGGTTATTTTGGCTTCTAATGATCAGGAACATTTTGACCTCTTAAAACAACAACCAGCAGCATGGTTAGCCTGTTTTAACACCCCACTAGGTGAAAAACTTATAAATCAATTCACAAAAGGGCAACTCCAATCTCTTGCAGAGATAAATTTGCAATATGCAGTATGTTTGACAAATATTGAGTCTATTAAGGTAAAGATGGGTGGGGATGAGGCAGTACAGAAATTATTAGATAAATATGTAGACGAAGTTTTTACTGCTGAAACCCTAGATGCTAACCGACATGATCTAGTAAAATTGGCGACAAATGCATATGCAAGTGGACAAAATATAGGGTTGTTTTTGGATAAACTTAAGGGTCAGGAGCAAGTTGCTGAAATTCGCCAACCTCTAGCAGATCTCCATACGAGCACATTTGCTTTTGCGAATGTTTCAGAATTTGGCGCAAGTATGGCGGTGAAACAGGGGAATCGTAAAGCTATTCGCGAGAGTCTCTTTCCGGAAATTGTATTTAATAATTTTAAAAAGATTTCTACTGAATTGGACGGTAAAGAGCTAGAAAAAATTAGCAAAAACTTAGAATTGATCAGTAAATCACCAGCGTTAATTGAGTTGTTTAAAGGCGCTTCTTCGGAAGAAAAAAATCGTAGGGTGAGATTGTGTGATTATCTAAATAAAAAAGCAGTATTGAGTAAATTAAGCAAAGAAGCTCTTGAAAACTATATGAATCTGTTTCACGGAGAAGATAGAGTTTCATTGTTGACGGATATATTTGCTAATGTTGACCTTCATTATGTAAATGAGGGTGTAAAAAATAGCTTGCTCGGCTGTGTTCGTGGGGTTTCGGCTGAGGGAGCGATTCGGATATTAGGTAGTGCTCAAGAAGGTAATGCGGAGTTATTGCTTACTAACGAGCAACATGCTTTATTGATGGGAAATAAGGAAGGTATTTTTGCAAAAATGGTTTCACTGAAAGATGCAGATTTAATAAAGAAAAATTGTAAAGCGGCATTCTTCATGAGTAAACATCCTGAAATTTTCTGTGATCAGGCATTTAAAATCCATTTGCAAAAAACTAAGGCTTATCTTGCAGCATTAAAGTCGGCAATGGAATTCTTTAATTTCGATACGAATTCGAAAAAAATTAAAGATTTGGATACGAAAATTAACAACTGTATCCAACAGCAAGAGCTGCAAGATATAGATGAAAAACTATCTTTTTCGGTTGGGGGTTTGCTTCTCGCTAGTGGTGTTGTTAAAGAGGAAGCATTGGCTAGTAGTAGGTTAACGGCATTAGATGCGGTATTCGATTTGTTAAAGAAAACAATAGAACAACAAGTAATAGACCTAACACAAAAACTTAAGGATGCTAATGAGGTTGAACAGGAACAGAGGGCTAAACTGAAGGTTTCACAGGATGCATCAAAGGTTGCGCAGAAGTCTGCACTAGAGGTTGAGCAGAAGGCTGTTGCTGCAAAGGTTGCGCAGAAGTCTGCACTAGAGAATGCTGTTGCTGCAAATAAAAAATTTACTATACATTATAACAGTGCGCAAACAACCAAAAGCGAGTTGGGTCTTTTTGTATCTAGCGTAGTCTCAGGTATGAATGCACTTGGTATGTCGATTGAAAATAACATGTTGGCTGAATTGAACGTTGCTAACTTGGATAAGCAAATTCCCGAATTGAAAACTTTGGGTTCGGATCGTTATAAAACATTGAATGGTAGATCGATAGCTTTATTACAGTATAGAGCTTTGTTAGAAAAAGCAGAAGTTGGTAAGCAGGATGCTGATATTGTGACAATCATGCGTGTTATGAAAAAATTAATCGAAGAAGGGGAAGGGAGTGAGCGGAATCCTATAATTTGGCTTTTATTACCAAAAGAGGCTCTCCAGTTGGTTGAAAATGGGAACCCTTCCATGCTGTTCGTTAACTGGATAGTGGCAGCTATGGCTACAGCTGATAGGGTTAATACACCTCATGCGCCAGGTGAGATTCATGGGGTCATGCACAAGTATGGTCGCATTCTTGCTGCCTCTGCAATAGAAAGTTTAGATGCTAAATTGTCAACAATAAAGGGTGCGGAAAATAAAGAATGTGCTGCTTTTGTTGATGGTTTTCGTGCCACTTTAAATGATTTCTATATACGGCACTCTTGTCTGAATTCTCAGGATCGTAACAAATCTGTTAATCGTATCAGCTTTGATAGTAAGTATGTTTTGGTACATATGATGAGTAAGCAAGTTGATGTGGAGGTAATTCAGAAGATGGTTGCTGTTGGGCCTCATGAACAACATTATAAGCTTCTTTGCTCTGCAGAAAGAAAAGGTTCATCAGCTCCAGTGTTCACTCCAGAAGGAGTGAAACAATTACGTCAAGAAAGAGAGCAAAGGTTGGATCTTATTGGGTTTTTGCTAAAACAGGATGTAATAAGTGCTAAAGGGTATAGGAATGCTTTGTTAACTGAGGCGAAAGATCTTTGCAAAGGATTAGGAAAGAACTATTGGTGGTTTACAGTTAAACATGATGCCTTTCCTCCGGGAGGAAGAACTTTTATTGGGAAAGTTGTAAGTTTCTTTGCTCGAAGTTATCGCGCACAGAATAGCGAAGCCTTTTTAAACGACATGCGGAAAAATGCGGAAAGTGCAAATGCAGAGTTTATAAGAATAGCAAAGGTCAAGAAAGAGGTAGTTAGTGCGGCACCTCAGTTATCACTTGCTGGAGTATTGTCTAGTTCTGAAGTTGTGGCTGAACGAGTAGCGCAGGAGATAGTGCCGTCTTCTGGTAAAGATGGTGTGCCTGATTTGCAGACAGGGCAATCGCTTAGGTATGGAGCTATATATACTGGGCTTGGAGGCAAGATGCCACCACCTTCAATTGTGAGGCAATCATTATCACCAGAGAGTGGGGTAGTTAAAGAGGTTGTAAAACCAGTACCTTCCCTCGAACGCACACCGCTAGGCTATACACCTAATGATTCATCGGCAGTGCATGAAGAAAACCCAGCAAAAATGAATCAATTAAATTAAAATTTACTAAGCAGCGACAATAGAGCTTTTTATTGTCGCTGCTTGGGGATTGATTTTTGTCCCAATCTAAAATCGCAGGCTAAAGCTTGCGGCTACGGGTTTCACGCACCAATCTAAAATCGCAGGCTAAAGCTTGCGGCTACGGGTTTTATGCACCAATTTAAAATCGCAGGCTAAAGCTTGCGGCTACGGGTTTCATGCACCAATCTAAAATCGCAGGCTAAAGCTTGCGGCTACGGGTTTCATGCACCAATCTAAAATCGCAGGCTAAAGCTTGCGGCTACGGGCTTGTGGTTACAATTCGTCCTTTCTAATGTGCCTCATCCCAATTATCGCCAACCCCAACCTGAACGATAACAGGTACAGCTAATTTTACCGCATTCTCCATTAACTCCTTGATTTTAAAAGAAACTTCTTTTACATATCTTTCTTGTACTTCAAAGACTAATTCATCGTGTACTTGCATAATCATATTTACGCTTGGCTCATTTTCGTTAAGCCACTTATCGACATTAATCATAGCAATTTTCATAATGTCAGCAGCAGTGCCTTGCATGGGGGCGTTGATTGCTGCGCGTTCGGCAGCGCTGCGGCGGAGAAAGTTTTGCGCTTTAATATCAGGAACATAAAGACGGCGACCAAAAATAGTTTCGACAAATCCTTGTTCGCGGGCGCTTTCACGAGCTTGTTCCATGTAAATTTTTACGCCAGGATAACGGGCAAAATAACTGTTCATGTATACTTGCGCTTCTTCTCTTTCGACACCAATTTGGCGGGCGAGCCCAAAGGCAGACATGCCATAAATCAAACCGAAATTAATAGCTTTAGCTCGTTGCCGTTGTTCTGCTGTGACATCTTTTAACGCTACGCCAAAAACTTCCGCCGCCGTTGCGCGATGCACATCGCCATCGATAGAAAAAGCCTTTAATAAGCCTTCGTCTTTGGATAAATGCGCCATGATGCGTAATTCAATTTGTGAATAGTCAGCAGAAATGATTTTGTAACCAGATGGGGCGATAAAAGCCTGACGAATACGGCGACCAGCATCACTGCGCGCCGGAATGTTTTGTAAATTAGGATCAGTTGAAGAAAGGCGACCGGTTGCGGTTATGGCTTGATTATAGGATGTATGCACCCGATTGGTATGTGGATTGATTTGCTCCGGCAGGCTATCAGTATAAGTTGATTTTAATTTACTTAAAGTGCGGTATTCCAAAAGCAGGCGCGGTAATTGATGATCAAGCGCTAATTCTTGCAATACCGATTCTGCAGTTGATGGTTGCCCGGTTGGGGTTTTTTCTGTGATGGGCAATTTTAATTTATGAAATAAAATTTCTTGCAGTTGTTTGGGTGAAGCGAGATTAAAAACTTCCCCGGCAAGATGATAAGTTTCTTGTTCCAGCTCATCGATGCGTTTGGCAAGTTCGTGACTTTGTTTTTTAAGCGCTGCAGCATCGATACAAACACCGTTGCGTTCTATGCGAGCAAGTACGCTAAGAAGTGGTATCTCAATTTTTTGCAGTAAATGTAATAGGTTGGGCGTTTCTTGTAGTTTAGGTAAAAAGATTTCATGTAAACGCAAAACTATGTCGGCGTCTTTTGCTGCATAAGGCGCAGCCTGATCTAAATGGATTTGATTGAAAGTTAACTGTTTGGTGCCTTTGCCAGCGATGTCTTCAAAGCTGGTGATTTTAAAACCGAGATGTTTGATTGCCAAAGTGTCCAGATCATGTCGCCCGGCGGTGCTGTTTAAAACATAAGATTCTAACATAGTATCAAAGCTGATGCCTTGTAGATTAATCCCGTGATTGGCAAAAACATGATAGTCGTATTTTAGGTTTTGTCCGATTTTGTGATGGGTTTTACTTTCTAGTAAGTGGCGTATTTCTGCCAAAACATAGTCGCGATCAAGCTGTTGTGGAGCACCCAGATAATCATGTGTAAGAGGGATATAAGCGGCTTTTTCCGGTTCGATCGCAAAGGAAATGCCAACCAATCGGGCGTCCATGAAATTCAAGCTTGTGGTTTCCGTGTCAATCGCAAAAAGCGGCGCTTGTTTGAGTTTTTCCAGCCAGTGCCGCAATTGTTTTTCGGTTAAAATTATTTCATAAACGGCATTTTTTTGTTCTTGGGTTTGTGCACTTGCTGTGGCGCCAGTTTCGTTTAAAAGAGGAGAAAGCCAAGAACGAAATTCATAGCGTTTGAAAAGTTCAATCAATTTTTCTTTATCGGCTGCTTTTGGTGTTAAATCTTTTATTGTGCAATCGAGTTCGACATTGTCTTTAATGGTGGCGAGTTGTTGGGCGATGGGTAAAGTTGTCAGATTTTCGCGCAAATTTTCGCCAACTTTTCCGGTTATTTCGTCAGCTTTTTTAACAATATTTTCTAGTGAACCATAAGCATTAAGCCATTTGACAGCGGTTTTGGGACCGACATTAGGAATGCCGGGAATGTTGTCACTAGTGTCGCCAACTAATGCTAAATATTCGGTGATTTTATCGGGAGGTACGCCGAACTTTTCCTGTACACCGGCTTCATCGAGCATTTTATTTGACATAGTGTCAATCAAAGTTACGTGTGGATTGACGATTTGTGCCAAATCTTTATCGCCAGTTGCAACCAGGACGTTCATTTGGGTATGGGCGGCATGTTTTGCTAAAGTGCCAATCACATCGTCAGCCTCAACGCCAGGAATACTTAAAATCGGCAAACCCATGGCTTCAATAACCGTGTAGAGTGGTGGAATTTGTGCGCTTAGTTCGTTAACCATGGCGGCGCGATTTGCTTTGTAATCTGTGTAAAGTTCGTGGCGAAAATTTTTGCCTTTGGCGTCAAAAACCACAGCGATATGTTTCGGTTGATAATCGGTTATTAATTTACGCAACATATTAATTACGCCATAAATTGCGCCAGTTTGCTCGCCTTGTGAATTGGTCAAGGCAGGCAAAGCATGAAAAGCGCGGTGTAAATAGGAAGATCCATCAACGAGGATTAGAAGGTTTTCTTTGGGTATTCTAGTTTGTGTAGTCATGTTTATAAAGATATGTAAATAATATTGCTATATAAAACAATTGGTTAAAAATTAAAAGTAAAAAATTATGGCAATTTTTTGTAAGGTTGCTCTAATAACTTTTAATGTAGGAACTTTGTAACCGCAAGTTTTAACTTGCGTAAAGCCGTCATAATAACAATATTTTTTTAATAATTTTTAATTTAAGAACTTTTTTAGTATACTACAAAATTGAAATTTAAATTTAAACTTTTACAAGTTGTTTAACACAGGTTGTTTTTAGATTATTACGTAAGCTAAGACTTGTGGCTACGAGACCTGTGGCTACAGTAAAATTGTGGAGAAATTTTATGCCATTTGAATTAATTTTATCGCTTATGCTGGCTGTGTTAGCTATCGTATACGGAGTATATTCAATTTTATGGGTTATGCGACAAAGTACTGGCAATGAAAAAATGCGCCAGATTGCTGCAGCTATCCAACAAGGAGCTATGGCTTATCTTAATCGACAATATCGAACTATCGGTATTGTTGGAGTTGTTCTGTATTTTGTGATTGGGTTTGTTCCTGCATTAGGATGGTATACCGCCAATGCTTTTGCGATTGGTGCTATTTTGTCTGGGCTTGCAGGTTACATCGGTATGAATATTTCGGTGCGCGCCAATGTGCGTACTGCCGAAGCGGCAAGACATGGTCTGAATCAGGCTTTGCAAGTGGCATTTCGTGGCGGTGCTATTACCGGAATGTTGGTAGTTGGGTTGGCGCTTTTGGGTGTGGCTGGGTACTACGCTATCATGCTGAATATGGCAGCGGATATTTCAGCCGCAATTAAACCGTTAATTGGTTTTGCTTTTGGTGGTTCTTTAATTTCAATTTTTGCTCGTTTGGGCGGTGGTATTTTCACCAAGGGTGCTGATGTTGGCGCTGATTTGGTCGGTAAAGTGGAAGCTAATATTCCTGAAGACGATCCACGCAATCCAGCTGTTATTGCCGACAATGTTGGTGATAATGTCGGCGATTGTGCAGGTATGGCAGCTGATCTTTTTGAAACTTATGCAGTAACGATTATCGCTGCTATGTTGCTTGGTGCTTTATCTTTTCAAAATCCAGATTTACATGCCATTCTCTATCCTTTGATGTTGGGTGGTTTTTCTATTATTGCTTCAGTAATTGGCTGTGCGATTGTTAAAATCAGAGGCAAAGGAACGGTTATGGGGGCGCTGATTCGCGGACTGGTTGTCGCTGAAGTTATAGCGCTGATTGGTTTTTATCCTTTAACTAACTGGTTATTGGGTGATGTTAGTATGCATAATGCCAGTTTAAGCGTTTTGCGTGTTTACGGATCTTCTGTAATTGGTTTAGTGCTGACATTTTTGTTGGTTTATATTACGAAATATTACACGGCAACCGAGCATAAACCAGTGCAAGATGTTGCAAGAGCATCAATGCACGGGCATGCAACTAACATTATTGCAGGTATAGCAGTTTCATTTAAGGCAACTGCGTGGCCTGTAATTGTGATTTGTGCGAGTATTTTGGGTTCATATACTTTAGCTGGTTTGTATGGAATCGCCATCGCAGCTACCGCTATGTTGTCTATGACTGGCATCATAGTTGCTCTTGATGCTTACGGTCCAATTACTGACAATGCTGGTGGTATTGCTCAAATGGCAGATTTACCGCCATCAGTTCGTACTATAACAGACAATTTGGATGCAGTTGGTAATACGACCAAGGCTATTACAAAAGGCTATGCAATTGGTTCAGCAGCTTTAGCGGCTTTAGTGTTGTTTGCTGATTATTCGCATGCTTTAGAATCAGCACATAAGATGGTTGCATTTGATTTATCCGATGATATGGTAATTATCGGCCTATTTATTGGTGGATTAGTGCCGTATCTTTTTAGCGCTATGGCTATGGAAGCGGTTGGTCGTGCTGCTGGTTCGGTGGTTGAAGAAGTGCGCCGTCAGTTCCGCGAAATTAAGGGTATTATGCAAGGTACAGCACAACCAGACTATACCCGCGCTGTTGATCTTTTGACTAAATCAGCAATCAAGGAAATGATTATTCCTTCATTGCTGCCGGTGGTAGTTCCAATTGTAGTTGGATTATTACTAGGTCCAAAAGCTTTGGGTGGGGTATTGATGGGCGCAATTGTCACAGGCTTATTTTTAGCAATTTCTATGACAACAGGTGGTGGTGCTTGGGATAATGCCAAAAAATTCATTGAATGTGGTAACCACGGCAGTAAAGGAAGCGACGCTCATAAAGCATCGATTACCGGTGACACTGTTGGTGATCCATACAAAGATACAGCAGGGCCAGCTGTTAACCCATTGATTAAAATTATTAACATTGTGGCATTGTTAATTGTGCCATTGCTTTAAGAAAATTTGAATTTTAACTAGGTGATAAAACATGAAACGTACAAAAATATCTCTTATGGTTAGCGTTGCTCTTTTAGCGGCATGTGCTTCTATGCAAATTTTTGCTGAAACGGCACCAGTAGCACCAGCTGTAGTGGCGCAACCGCCAGTTGTGGCGCCTGCTCCGGCAGTAGTGCCGGCACCTTCGGCTCAACTAGCACCTGATGGGGTAAAACCAAGTTTTTCTTTTACGGATGGACAGGTATTGGATATTCAAAAAACCATTCATGATTATTTAATGCAAAATCCACAACTTCTGCGAGAAATGTCTCAGGCTTTGCGCGCCCAGGAAATGAATAAGATGCAGTCTGAAACAAAACAGCAAATACCAAACTATACCAAGGGGCTTTTGGATACCTCAAAACATAGTTTTATTGGTAATGAAAAAGGTGATGTCGCTATAGTTGAGATATTTGATTATCAGTGTGGTCATTGCAAATCTATGGGTGAAGTGTTGAATAAATTGGTGAAAAAGGATTCCAATTTGCAAGTGGTATTTTTAGAATGGCCAATTTTTGGACCTGATTCCAATGCTGCCGTAAAAGCCGCTTTTGCTGCACGTAAACAAGGTAAATATATTGAAATGCATGATGCTTTATTAGCTGCTGAAAATCCTTTGAATCAGGATAAAATTAAACAGATATCCAAATCTATTGGTTTGGATCAAGCCAAGTTTACACAGGATATGCTAGATAAATCGCTTGATGATATGGTGAAAAACAATATTCAAGTTGCTAAGGACCTAAAGTTACCTGCAACGCCGGCTTTTATTATCACTAATCGTAAAGGAGATAAATTTGATTTCATTTTAGGGGAGTCAAGTGTAGAAGATTTACATAAGGCAGTTGAAGAGGTTAGGAAATCTGGCGAAGCTAAATGACTTTCCAAGACTTAATCTTAAAACTTCAGCAATATTGGGCAGAGCAGGGTTGTGTTTTGTTGCAGCCTATCGATCTTGAAGTTGGGGCTGGCACTTTTCATCCGGCGAGTTTTTTGCGCGCTATTGGTCCTGAGCCTTGGCATGCTGCTTATGTTCAACCGAGTCGACGTCCAACTGATGGGCGTTACGGTGAAAACCCAAACCGCGGGCAACATTTTTATCAATTCCAAGTACTTTTGAAGCCTTCACCAGATAATATCCAGGACCTTTATTTGAATTCTTTACGTTTTTTGGGTATTGATACCTTGGTTGATGATATTCGTTTTGTTGAAGATAATTGGGAATCACCGACATTGGGTGCCTGGGGGGTTGGCTGGGAAGTTTGGCAAAATGGTATGGAGATTTCACAATTTACCTATTTTCAGCAAGTGGGTGGTTTGGATTGTAAACCTGTGACTGGTGAAATTACCTATGGTTTAGAGCGTTTAGCGATGTATTTACAGGGAGTTGATAGTATGTACAATATTGTTTGGAGCAAAGGCATGTATGGGACGGTAACCTATGGCGATATATTTTTGCAGAACGAAAAAGAAATGTCACTGTATAATTTTGTCAATGCTGATACGGCAATTTTATTTAGCCATTTTACGACTTATGAAGGTGAGTGCCGACGTTTGTTAGAAGTTGGTTTGCCGCTTCCTGCATACGAAATGGTGCTTAAAGCTTCGCATGTTTTTAATTTGCTGGATGCGCGTGGCGCTTTGTCAATTAGCGAACGCCAGGGTTATATATTACGAATACGTTGTTTAGCTAAAGCCGTAGCAGAAGCATATTATCTAGAGCGGGAGAAGCAGGGATTTCCACTTAGTAAATGAATCGCTACGCGATAGATTTTTAATACGCAAGTTAAAGCTTGCGGCTACATATTTTTAGAATCTCAATTTATGATTACTCCACCTATAACCACAGCTGACTTTCTCATCGAAATCGGTACCGAAGAATTGCCCGCCAAGTCTTCGCAAGAATTAGTCGCAAATTTTGCTTTTAACATTGAAAAGGGTTTGCAAAATGCAGGTTTAGTCTATTCCCAGGCTCTTGCTTATGTTGGTACACGCCGTTTGGCTGTTTTAATAAAAGATTTAGCCAATAAACAAGAAGATCAGGTTATCGAAAAACGCGGTCCTGCCTTGAGCGCTTCTTTTAATGATGATGGTAGCCCAACACAGGCATGTCTTGGTTTTGCCAGTTCTTGCGGCATTGGTATTGCTGAGTTGGAGAAATATAAAACTTCCGCCGGTGCCTGGGTTTTATGCCGTAAAAAACAGATTGGGGAACGGACTGTTTCTCTTATGCCGAGCATAATTGAGGAAGCTATTTCGAATTTACAATTTGCTAAGGGCATGCGCTGGGGGTCCAAGGATATAGTTTTTGTTCGTCCTGTGCGTTGGGTTGTTATGTTGTACGGTGAGGAGCTGATTAGGGCTCATATTTTGGGTGTGGCAACGGATAGAATCACATGGGGACACAGATTTCATTGTCCGAACCCTATTACTTTAACCAATGCTACGGAATATGTTTCTGCTTTAGCTACTAAAGGGCATGTATTGGTTGATTTTGAGCATCGAAAAGAGATGATTAGGGATCAGTTAGCTGATTTGACTAAAACTTGCGGTGCTTTAATTATTGATGATGATTTACTCAATGAAGTGACGGGTATGGTTGAATGGCCGGTAGCTTTACTTTGTAGTTTTAGTGAGAAGTTTTTAAATATACCTGCGGAAGCGTTGATGGCTGTCATGAGAAATCATCAACGTTGCTTTTATTCGGTTGAAGAAAAAGGCAAGTTACTGCCATATTTTGTAACCATTAGTAATATTGAAAGTAAAAAACCTGAACGAGTGATTCGTGGCAATGAACGTGTGATGCATGCAAGATTAAGTGATATAGAATTTTTTTATCGTGCGGATTTGCAACATCCACTCGACGATTATGTTGAACGGTTACATGATGTATTGTATCGCTCTGAATTGGGTACTCTAAGAGATAAAGTTTCTCGTTTGGTGCATTTGACGGCGTTTATTGCGGAAAAAATTGGTGCCGATGTTGTAGCAGCTAAGAGAGCGGCCTTTTTAGCAAAAGCAGATTTGATGACTGAGGTAGTTAATGAACTACCGGAGTTGCAGGGAATTATGGGCTATTATTATGCCTTGCAGCAAAAAGAGTCAGAAGTGGTAGCTATGGCAATTCGGGAGCATTATTTACCACGTTATTCTGGTGATACTTTGCCGGGCAATATTGTTGCGGTTGCGGTAGCATTGGCTGATCGTATTGATAGTTTGGTGGGTATTTTTGGTATTGACCAAATTCCAAGTGGCGACAAAGATCCGTTTGGTTTGCGACGTGCAGCTTTGGCTATTATCAAGATTATTTTGGAAATGAAATTACCTTTAGATCTGAAAGAATTATTGGAAGTTGCCAAAAACAGTTATCCAAATGAGTTTAAGAAAAATCTTGTGCCCCAGATTTTGGATTTTATTTTTGAACGTTTGCGTAGTTGGTATCTAGAGCAAGGTGTGGCAGCGAATGCTTTTCATGCTGTTTTAGCGCGCTCCCCAGTGTCTTTATTGGATTTTCAGCGTCGACTTGAAGCGATAGAAAGTTTTCAAAAGTTACCGCAAGCAACTTCATTGATTGCAGCACATAAACGCGTCAATAACATCATTAAAAAAGCTGGTTTAATAACCCAAACCGATTTTATTACTGATTTATTGGAAGATGATGCCGAAAAGGAATTGGCAGCAGAAATCAATATGGCTGAACAAATCATTCAACCTCTTTTTGCTGAAGGATTCTATTCTGAGGCATTAAAAATTCTTGCCGAACTAAAAACTTCCATTGATCGATTTTTTGATGGTGTCATGGTTATGGTTACCGACGAAAAACTGCGCAACAATCGTCTTGCCTTATTAGTTAGACTTAGGGATTTGTTTAGCTATGTGGCGGATATTTCGTTGTTGTAGAAATATTGCAAATGGTACTAAATAACGGTACTATATATCCAGTATGAAAAATAAGCATAAAGAAACCTTGAGCCGAATATTTAATAATCCTATTCAATCAGGAATAGCTTGGAAAGATATAGAATTTATGTTGGTGGCAATGGGGGCAGAGATTTCTGAAGGAAAAGGTTCTAGGGTTAGAATTGTGTTACATGGGGTTCGTGCTGTTTTTCATCGCCCACACCAACAAAAAGAAACGGATAAAGGTGCAATTTCGTCAATGAGAAGGTTCTTATCAGAGGCAGGTATAAAAAATGTTGAACTATAAAAATTATATAGCAAGTGTAAAATTTGATGATGAGGCGGAAATATTTCATGGTGAGGTTATAAATACGCGTGATGTTATTACGTTTCAGGGGAAAAGCGTAAAGGAAATAAAGCAGGCCTTTAGGGATTCTATAGATGATTATCTTGAGTTTTGCGCTAAAAGAAATGAAGCACCAGATAAGCCATTTTCTGGTAATTTCAATCTTCGTCTTGACCCGTCATTACATCAAAAAATGTATATTGTAGCTAAAGAAAAGGGAGTTAGCTTAAACAAGTTAGTAATAAATGTCCTTTCTTGTTATTTACACGAAAGTCATGCATAACTAGGAATGTTAGACATTAATTTTTCCAACTCTTTTATTTTTTCTTTTGTTAATTCCAAAAACTGCCCACGCGGTAGGGTATACGGCAAGGTTATGGTGTGAAAACGGATTCTTAAAAGGCGACTGACTTGTAGATTTTGTGAGTCAAATAGTCTTCTGACTAAGCGGTTACGACCTTCGGTGACAACGACTTTATACCATTGATTCATTGAGTCGCCAGCGCTTTTCTCAATTTTTTCAAAGTTCGCTAATTTGCCGTCCAGCAAAACGCCGTGACGTAAGTTAGCAAGCTTTTCTTCAGTAATATTGCCAAAAACGCGGACCGTATATTCGCGTTCTATTTGTGTTTTTGGGTGCATGAGAGCATTGGCAAGTTCCCCATCATTGGTCAGTAATAACAGTCCGGAAGAGTTGATGTCAAGGCGACCAATCAAAATCCAGCGTCCGATTTTCAGTTCCGGTAAATTAGCAAAAACCGTGCTGGTACGACCTTTTTCATCAGAACGGGTACAAATTTCACCTTCCGGTTTATAGTAAAGTAAAACGCGTTTTTGGGTTTGATTAGTTTGAATTTGTTTTATGGGTTTAGTATCGACAGCAATTAAGTCATCAGGTGCAACGCGTAGACCTAAAGTCGCGATGATTCCATTGACTTTGACGCGTCCGGCGGCAATCCATTTTTCGATTTCACGGCGTGAGCCAAGTCCTGTATTGGCTATGACCTTTTGGAGTTTTTCGGTGGAATTTTTGTTTTCTTGTTTGTAATTCATTGTTTTATATAGTAATTTAATTTATATAACTGTTATCTTGGCGTTGTTAAATAATGCAAAAAAACCATGAATAACGTAGCCGCAGGCTTCAGCCTGCGATATATACCCATCGCCTTTTGAGTTGCGGCGTTGTTGCCATCGTCGCTCGTGTCCTCATGTATGTTTGTATACACTCCGGGCACTCACTCCTTGGCGCCTAGCCGCATTCTCAAAATGCTCGGGTCTATTTGTGCCAAACCTCTGTGTTTTGAAAGGTAAGGAGTATATTATGTGCGATAATTGTTCTTTACTTTTACGCAGACTAAAGTCTGCGGCTACGGGTCTGCGGCTACGAAATATCCGCGGTTAAAGAATTATCGACGCCATCATCCAATATAGGTAAATCTGCAAGACTGGTTAAATTGAAATAATCCAAAAATTTCTTAGTGGTGGCGTAAAGCGCTGGACGCCCCGGGACTTCTTTGTAACCGACGGCAGCGATCCATTCTCGTTCCTGCAAAGTTTGCATGATAGTACTACTCAAAGTTACACCACGAATTTCTTCAATTTCGCCACGGGTAATTGGTTGTCGATAAGCGATCAAAGCCAAAATTTCCAAGAGTGCATTGGAATAGCGCGGCGGTTTTTCTGCCCAAAGTTTACTGACCCATGGTTTTAATTCTTCACGTACTTGAAATCTGAAACCGCTGGCAACTTCTTTTAATTCAATGCCTTTTTCTAAATAATCTGTAGCTAAATCAGCTAAAATTGCTCGCAGTTCCTGTTTATCAAAAGAAGGATGCCCATCTTCAGTTAAAATTTTAGACAGCTGATCGAGATGAAGCGGTTCACGTGCCGCGAATAAAAGCCCTTCGAGAATTTTTTTTATTGAATCGATATTGGTTTGTATATTCATGACGTCGATTCCTGTTGCTTGTTTAATTTAACATGGATTTGTCCAAACATTTCTGTTTGTACTATTTCGATTGAGGCTTGTTTTAAAAGTTCCAAAATCGCCACAAACGTGACAACTACACCGATACGACCTTCCTCTAATTTAAACAGACCGTGAAAATTTGTAAATCCTTCTTTTTGGATTTTTAGCAATATATGAGTCATACGTTCCCGTACGGACAAGTTTTCTCGTCTAATGCAATGGCGTTCAAATAGTTTCGCTTTTCCTAAAAGCTCTTTAAGGGCTTTGGTCAAAGCTTCTAGTTTAACTTCCGGTTGAGTCGATGGGGTTTGTTTTAAAAAATCAGTTTCAATATTGGTTAAAAAATTTTCTCTTTCCAAGCGGGGCAGGGTGTCTAAAGTTTCTGCAAGTTTTTTATAGCGCTCATATTCTTGCAATCTACGAATTAGTTCTATTCTGGGATCGGCTTCTGGGTCTTCCAGATTTTTCGGAGTTGGCAACAGTAAACGAGATTTAATTTCAGCTAGCATTGCCGCCATAACCAAATAATCAGCCGCTAGTTCCAAATGCGTTTTTTTCATTAACTCAATATATACCATGTATTGTGCAGTTATTTTGGCAATGGGAATATCGAGAATATTGAAGTTTTGTTTACGAATTAAATGTAGAAGCAGATCGAGTGGTCCTGTGAAAGTTTCCAGAAAAACTTTGAGAGCATTGGGCGGTATATATAAATCTTGTGGCAGTTCGGTCAGCGGTTCGCCGAGAACTATAGCATATTCTTCTTGGTCTAGCTCGAGGTTGATTGGGTCTA
>Ga0209319_1001395_pt1 | contig 20066 bp, 20 predicted proteins | sample RifGroE2_FD_184000 | JGI IMG/M metagenome (GOLD analysis project Ga0209319, IMG submission 184000) | Groundwater microbial communities from Rifle, Colorado - Groundwater E2 (SPAdes) (version 2) | ecosystem: Environmental > Aquatic > Deep subsurface > Groundwater | place: Rifle, Colorado, United...
AATAACTGATGAGTTAGGACTAGACCTTAAAGAGGCTACTATAGATATGTTAGGAAGAGCTCAAAGTGTTAGAGTAGAAAAAGAAAATACAATAATAGTAGATGGTTCAGGAGATAAAGAAGAACTGGCAAAGAGAATAGCTCAAGTTAAGTCACAAATACTAGCAACAACTTCTGAGTTTGATAAAGAGAAATTACAAGAAAGGCTTGCGAAGCTATCTGGTGGTGTAGCGGTTATAAAGGTTGGAGCGGCTACAGAAACAGAAATGAAGGAAAGAAAATTAAGAATAGAAGATGCATTAGCAGCAACACGAGCGGCTATAGAAGAAGGTATAGTTGCAGGTGGAGGGGCTACCTACATACATGCAACTCGTGAGGTAATAAAGGTGGTAGAGAATCTTTTAGGCGATGAAAAGACAGGTGCAATGATAGTTATGAAAGCACTCGAATCACCACTTAGACAAATAGTATCAAATGCAGGTCTTGAAGCTTCTGTTATAGTAAATAAAATCAAAGAGTCTGACGAAAAAATAGGCTACGATGCACTTACAGAACAATATGTAGATATGGTAAAGGTAGGAATAATAGATCCTGCCAAGGTAACAAGAAGTGCATTAGAAAATGCAACAAGCGTTGCATCAACGCTACTTACAACTGAGGTAGTAGTAACTGATAAAAAAGAAGAGGAACATAATCATGGAATGCCACCAATGGGTGGAATGATGTAATAAAAGCAGCTCCAATGGAGCTGTTTTTTATTGATTTTGCTTGACTAGAACTAATATAGGGGGTATAATATGCTTATATTATTAATAACAAATAAAGCGGAGTTGAGGTTATGTTTAGAAAGATTTATACAATGTATATAACGGTGTTGTTAGTATCTTTCCTACTTATTATTTCGGTATTAGGACAAGTACTTGAAAATTATTTTGTAAATGAAAAGGAAAGTAAAATGATTGAACATGCAAAAAAGATATGCAATGAATATATGAATGCATATGTACTTGGTATGTATGATCAAAAAACTCTTACATATGAATTTAAAGTTCTAGAGGAACATCTAGGAGCAAGTATATGGTATGTGGACGCCAAAGGAAAGGTGTATGTGGAGTATGCTGATGTGATAAATGAAGCAAATACATCTGATAAATTAGAATATAACCAATACGATATAGAAAAGAAGGATATACAGCGATTACTAGAAGGAAATATAATTACTATACGAAATAAATATATAAGTAAGCTAGGCTATCCTGTTATAACGGTGGGATATCCTATGGTACTTAATAATAAGGTACTAGGTGCCTTTTTAATACATACATCAATTCCTGAGATTAAGAAAACATCAAGTGAAACCTATAAAATAACTATAGTTCTTTTGATTTTTATGGTTGGAATAATATCAGTAGCAGCTTATATTTTTTCAAACAATATAACTAAACCTCTAAAAATGATGAAAAAGCAAGCACTAAAATATGCACAAGGAGACTTTACTGAAAGAATGATAGTAAATACTGGTGATGAGGTGGAGGATTTGGCAAAGAGCTTAAATACAATGGCTTTTGAGCTTAATAAGGTTGATGAAAATAGAAAAATATTTTTGTCTAATATATCTCATGACATAAAAACTCCACTTACTAATATAAATGGATTTCTTGAGGCTATGAAGGACGGGACTATAAAAAAAGAAGATTATGAAAAGTATATAGATATTTTGTCTAATGAAACTAAAAGGCTAATTAATTTTACAAAAGAAATAATAACAATAAACACACTTTACGAAAATGAGGTAATTATTTGTTATGATAAGTTTGAGATAAATACTCTTATAAAAGATGTATTAAAAATTTTTGAGGGAAGAATAAGAAATAAAAATATAACGTTTAATCTAGTATTTGCTGAGAAAGAAACATATGTATATGCAGATAGAGACAAAATATATAGAGTTATCTATAATATTATCGATAATGCAATAAAATTTTGCAATGATGGGAAAGGTATTTGTATAGAGACTACGATAGAGGATAAGAAGGTTAGGATTAGTATAATTGATGAGGGTATAGGATTAGCAGAAAAAAATCTAAAGGATGTATGGAAACGGTTCTATAAGCTTGACGAATCAAGAGGAACAGAAAAAAATAGCTTTGGATTGGGGCTGTATATAGTCAAACAAATAATAGATGCGCATGAAGAAAATATATCAGTACAAAGTAAAGAAGGAGAATGGACAAAATTTGATTTTACTGTGAGAAAATTTTTATAAAAATTTTAACAACTAGTTCATATTTTTTTAACAATGGAAAAGTAGAATTATTACTGAAGGGAGATGATTATAAATGAATCAAGAGCAAAATCAAAATCAAAATCAAAATCAAGATGAAGAAAAAGGACAAGTGTTTTATAATGAAACATTTAAAGAAGAAGTAAATAAAGAAACGGAGGTGAAAGATAAAAATCCAAGTTATGTAAAAATTTTCATAACGGTCGCACTAATATTTACAGTTTTAAACGTTGGAATAATAACAGGTGGCGATTATATAAAAGATTTTGTTGCTAGCACATTTAATAAAGTTGCAAATACCACAAAAACAGAAAAATCAAAAGATTTCAAATTTTCGGACATAAATTATGGTAATGTAACAGCTCCAGAGCAGTATAAAAACGGCGAAAAAGGTGGAGTTTCTAGTTTGGTAAAGGGAGTAAATGATTCAATAGTTGCTATAACTACAAAAACAACAGTTAGGGATTGGTTTGATATGCAATATGACACGGAGGGAGCAGGGTCAGGAATAGTGTTTAATATAACAGATGACAAAATTATGATAGTAACCAATCAACATGTAGTTGAAAATGCCAACAAGGTAACTGTTACCCTTCTAGGTGACAAGGCATACACTGCCTATTCTGTAGGAAGCGATCCAGAAACTGACTTAGCAGTAATATATATAAATAAAAAGGACATGCCACAAGATGTACTAGATAAAATAGTAGCTGCAAAGTTTGGAAATTCTGATGAAGTTGAGGTAGGAGATATCGCTATAGCTATAGGAAATCCTCTAGGCTCAGAGTTTACAAATACAGTTACAGAGGGTATCATCAGCGCATTAAATAGAGAAATAGAAGTGTCAAATAGAAAATATAAGTTAATTCAAACAGATGCAGCCATAAACCCAGGAAATAGCGGAGGAGCACTCCTAAACTACAAAGGTGAAGTTATAGGTATAAACTCTGTTAAGGTAGTTGATACAACTGTAGAAGGGATAGGATTTGCAATACCAAGTAATACGGCAAAACCGATAATAGAAGAGCTTGTAAATAGCGGTAATATAAAGCGTCCATTCTTAGGGATAGTTGGTAAGTCTATAACTGAAGATTTAGCAGATTTATATGAAATTCCTGTAGGTGTATATGTTCAAAATGTAATAGATGGAAGCAGTGCAGCTAACGTAGGTATACAAAAAGGTGATCTTATAATAGAAGCAGATGGACAAAAAATATTATCAATAGACCAACTAACAAACATAATCAAGGCACATAAAGTAGGGGATGAAGTAACTATAAAATACATTAAGGATTTGAAAGACAAAAAAGAAGTTAAAGTAAAACTTCTAGATAAATCAACATTTAATGCAAAGATTTCAAAAAGTTCAGATGATCCACGTAATTCAAGTGATTCTGGTAACTATAGACAAAGAATAATACCAGGATTTAACTACTAAAGCGGGATTACCCGCTTATTTTTTTGCAAAAATTATAAAAAGTAAAAAAAAGGTATTGACAAACATTGGGAAAAGAGGTATAATCTCGTTTTTGACAGTTGTAGAATGTAAAAAACTCTGTGAGCCTTATTATATAAGAATTATAGAGTTTTTGTTTTTTAAAAAATTTGCGTGCTATGAACTATTTTTTAGTGTCTCTAAAAATTTTTTTCATATTTTTTTCACTGACTATCTGAAAGTCGGTTCTAAAACCAAAAGCTTCATGTAAAGCATCGGTAAAATCAGTTCTCGTATAGGCTGGTATGTGACCTTCGCCATCAACCTTAAGGAAATTCATATCCTTAAGCCCTCTAATAATCTCTGCACAAGTAAATTTTTCACCAAGTTTTTTCTCAAGTAATCTATAGATGACAAGTGACATAAAGCAAGTGGTAAAGTGTGCAGTTATCCTATCTTCACGACTAAGATAAACGGGTCTTGATTTAAACTCACTTTTCATGATTCTAAAGCATTCTTCAATCTCCCAGCGGCGGTGATTAACTTTAATAATTTCTTTAGCGTTATCCTCAAGATTAGTGCACACAGCATAAAAACCATCGAACATTTCTTCCTTTGTAATTAGTTCTGAGTTTAATGCATAAACCTCATTCTCAGCGACCTCACCATCATTAGTGCAATTAGTTTTTTCGATAAATCTTTTATAATCATTTTGATTACACTTTTTAAGTTTAGTTGGGTTAGAATCAATAATTTTTTGAGCACGCTCAATCTGAGCATTACGGATATTTCTTTGATAATCTCTATATTTCAAAGAATAAGTAACAATAAGCTTTTGAGAAAAGTCATTTTCTTTAATCCAACGTTCCTTATAAAAAACTTTTGACTTCGCCTTTACCTTATCCTCGTCACACATTTTAGAAATGACATCATCAATGGTAGAAATATCATAAGACTTACCGCTGTCAGAAAGGCGCCAGTCTTTAGGATCAAGAGCCCAGTCTCGCAGATGTGCTTTTAACTTCTTGATAGATTGAGTTGTGATAAAAGCACGCTCGTCCTTACCATTAAACTCTCTGTTTTTCTGAGAGGCAAGACCAGCATCAGTACAAACAACAAACTTAGAAAGTTTAAAGTCAGAAAGAATTTTCTTCTCTAAAGGCTTAAGAGTAAGTTGTTCATTCATATTGCCCGGATGAATACTAAAAGCAAGAGGGATACCATCGCCATCCATAAACAGTCCCATTTCAACAATAGGGTTTGGTCTATGTTCTTTACAAGGACCGTACTGTTTAATGCCATCTTCTTGTTCAATCTCAAAGAAAAAGTTAGTACAATCGTAATAAAGAACACCCGTATTTCTTTTAGAAATAGCTAGACTGTTTTCGTATAAAGAAGACTGAATAAAATCATTTTCCTTTGCAATAACCTCAAGAGCCCTATAAATATGTTGAAGTTCAAATCTAGGCTGCTCAATAAAACGTCTGGAAAGCCCGTAGGTAGCGAGTTTGGAAGAAGGGTAAATAATTCTACCGTAAATAAGTCTAGAGAGTATAGAATTTAGGTCAAAAGTAAATCTATGCTTGTCAGAAATTTCAGAGCAAAGCTTATGTAAGCCTAGTTGATGGTATATCTGTTGGAGAAAAAGATATCCACCATTAAAAGAACGCCTGACATCCTTGTCGATTGACTTAGAAGGAGAATATTTCACAAGCACATCTTGATTTCCCTCTTTTTCTTTTTTGTTAAGGTCTTTTATATAAAATTTAGCCCACTCAATAGGGTCTTGATCGTTTAACCTCTTTTCAAGCTCAGCAACAGTACCTAATCGTTCGACAGTTTTAGTTTTTTGTTTGCCATCAACATATATAGTTTTTATAACATAAAGAATTGTAACATTTTTTGATTTAATAACTCTTAATCTCATAGTAACGCCCCCAGTTACTATACATTATATCATAAGACACAATAAGACGCAACAGTTTTGATAAAAATTTGACAAAATTTCAATAAAAAAAAGCCCTGTTTTCAAGACTTTAAGAAAATTTACATTTGGAGTAACTGTCAAAGACCCGATTCCCTCGTGCAAATATGGGTTAGGTAGAAGATACGTTTCCATTTCGTACTCAGCAGAACATGTTTTATATTTTTTATTTACTTTTGTTTAAGTTCGATTTACTTTTTTCACTACCCATATTATACAACTTAATACTGTTTTTGTCAATATATTTTTGTAATATTTTTACATTTATTTCATTTTTTTTAAAACTTGACAAATATGTATTTATATAGTAAAATATAGAATATAAACTTAGTTCCCCTCTCCCTCGAAAAGGGAGAGGGCAGGGTGAGGGTTACATACACATATCGACATCGGAGGTGCCACTATGATCAATGATTTAACTATAAATAAACTTATTATATTATATATTTTAACCAAAACAAATGCTCCTATGGATAACTCAGATTTGGTTGATTTTATGCTTCAAAATGATTATTCAGACTATTTTAATATCCAAAAATACCTTGGCGATTTGCTGAATTCAAAATTTATACATAAAATAAATCAGAAACGGAAATCTTATTATATGATTACTCCTGAAGGTGCTAACGCTCTTGAATATTTCACAAATAGAATCCCTAAAGACTATATAGACGTAATGAATACTTTTTGTGCAAAATTTATTAATGATTATGAAGAAGTTATTTTATATAACTCTAATATTTATGAATATGCAAGTGAAAAATACCAACTTAACTGCTCTATAACGCAAAACAACACTGAAGTATTAAACATTAAATTTTCCGACCTCTCTAAAGAGAAAGCGGAGAATATGTGTGAATGCTGGAAGAACAATGCTACTTTGATACATGAATACCTAAAAGAAAAGCTGGAGTATTAAATCCAGCTTTTTATTGTTACCCTATTTCTTCATACTTCAAATACATCTCCATCATCTGCAATCTTAATATATTTTACCTCTTGACTTCTGACATCGTCACACATATGAGTAGCTATAATTTCGCATTTTTCTTTATACTTAGCCCCAAGTTCTTCTGCTTCCTCTAATCCTACGTGCATATCGTGTTTTTGTATAAAGGATACATCCATTACTGTCTTTTCAGTTTTATTTAGTATAGCAATAATTCCATCACATAACCTTGCGTCTCCAGTATATCCAAAAGATTTACCATCTTTTCTTATGATATAACCTAATGTTTTAAGACTATCTGTATGCTCAACCTTTACTGCTTTAATTTTATATCCTTCTAGTTCTATCTCCTCATCCCTATCTATCTCAATTATATTCAACATAGTATTTTGGGCAAGCTTTTCGTAAGTTTCTTCTTCGTATCCTCTAAGAAATAAATCTTTTATTTTATATGATTCACCTCTAGGTGCAACTACATGTAGAGGTGCTTCTCTTTTTCTAATAAGCCCCTGCTCAAATAATAAAAATGGCATATCAAAATAATGATCCCCGTGAAAATGTGTTAGTAGCACTACATCTATATTCTCAGGTTTATTGCCAAGTCTTCTAATTTGCTTCATAGCCCCATTAGGTACATCTATTAATATCTTATCATCAATCAAAGCACTCGCACTAAATCTAGTTGCTAGTATAGCACCAGTCCCAATCATTTTTACTATCATGTATAAACCCCCCTTAATTTATATACTCTATGTCAATATTTTAGTAAGTCACATATTCCACTCATTTTTCCATTCATAACCCTTCAAATTATAATATTCCTTTAATTTTGACTTAACTTCTTTTAATAGTGGTTTTAGCTCTTTAAAGTTTTCCACGCTCTTATCACAATATACAGCTGTATGTTCAAAGTTAATTATTTCTCCACCTCTGTCAATCATATGTAAAGTAGTTTCTATTTTATCTAATGCTTTAACGTATTTTGATTCCCTTGACTCTTGATTTTCATACTCAAGCCATAAATCATAGATATATTGTTTACCATATTCAATAACCAAATTACTAATAACGTTATCTTCAATCAAATGCTTTTGCTCTTTAGATATTTTCCCTGCCTTTACATCATAAGCATCAATATCTGTATCATCTTTATATTCGCACAAATCATGAACAAGTGCAATTTTTATAGCACTAACAATATTTATATCTATTTTTAAGTCTTCGTATAAATCCATACACATCAAAGCAAGCCTCCATGAATGATCAGCGGTACTTTCCCTAAAAGCTACATCATATCCATTGTATCTAAGGGTACTCTTCAATTTGTTTACCTCACTATAAAATTCCAATATTCTTGTTAACTTCATCAATACCAATCTCCTCTATTTTAGTCTCTACATCTGACATAGTCAGATACTATTATTTTTTTTATTTCCACCATCATTTCCTCAGCTTCAATATCTATTATGCAATCTATACTCTTATCTTTAATCATTCCTTCAAGCTCTATTATAGGAACTAGTCTTACATCTGCTACTTCTTCTAAATCTATAGCCAGCTTAACTTTTTTAATATCTATTTCATCTAAGACAACTATATATTCATGCTTTATTTCCCTAACGTTTATATTCAAACTTTTTATTTGATACTGAATTTTTATTGGTTTTATGTATTTTAAATCCTGCTTTTCTAGCTTTATCCCAACTTCTTCCCTCACTTCTCTTATAGCAGCTGCTTCTGCATCCTCGCCATATTCTATATGACCTCCTGTAAATAGCGTCCACTTCAACGGATTAACCTTTTTTCTTTCGCTTCTTTGTTGAATTAGCATTTCCCCATTCTTACTTAAAAGCCACACACTAGCAACCTCGTGCCAATCACTATCTCTCAAAACCTCATCCCTAGACTTTTTTATCCCTGTTCTTTCTCCATTTTCTGTTAGGACTTCAAAATATTCCACTAGCAATTCACCTCTCCTTTCCTAACCTACTATATCTCATACTTCAAATTTATGTAATCCTCACGGTTATCATAGTTATAGTTAATAGGTTATGAGGCGGTTATCGTTACGTTATCTTTTGGTTATCTTTTTCACTTGTGATTCAGCTTGTTTTAACGTTTCTATAAAATGCTTCTCAACCTCTGACAAATCATTTTTAGTTCTTTCTTTATATTTCTCATATTCCAGCAAAGCTTTCTCAGCCGCTGTCTGATTATGCACGGCCCAGTGCATCTTGTTCTGCACAATCTTGAAAAATTGCGTTGATATATCTGTTTTCGGGTCATAGTCAATGCTTGTAGCATAAATATCAAGCACTTTTCGCCAAAAGACTTTCTCTGATGATCGAATATCTCTAATTCTTTGTAATAACTCATCGAAATAGTTGCCCCCACCAGCTTTTTTAAGTAAGTCATCATTCATGGCAAATCCTTTAATTATATACTCTTTCAAAATACCATTTGCCCAACGCCTAAATTGTACACCCCTATGAGACTTTACTCTGTAGCCTACGGAAATAATTACATCAAGGTTGTAATACTTCACTGGCTTATCTGAATTTGCAATGTGCGAAATTTGCACATTCCTTTTTTCTTCCAATTCACCTTCTCTGAGTATATTATTTATGTGCTTTGTTATTACGGTTCTTTCTTTTTGAAATAATTCCGCAATTTCGGTTTGAGTTAGCCATACTGTTTCATCTTCAACTTTAACATCAATTTTTGTGGTTCCATCTTCTGTTTGATATATTATTATTTCACCTTTATCTTTTTTATTTTGCACTTAAAGCCCTCCCTATTCAATCTTAATTTTTCTTCCATTTCCTTCGTTTTTCATATTATTTCATTTTTATTCTTAAAGCATTTTCTGGATTGAACCTTACATCTACTGCTCCTTCAGTTTAGACTTTACTAAAGCCTCATACACATTTCAATATCTATATAATCATAAATATACTCTGTTATTTTATCTCCTGACTCATTTACAAATCCGATCTTACCATCTTCTACTTTAGGCTTTATTCTATTATATTTTATTTCATATTTATCAAATATCTCTTCTCTAGTATATCTAAATTCGTCTATTTTTCTTCCATAATCTCACAATATCTCAGCCTATCTCACAGTCCTTTGGACAATAAGCAAATGCAGGATACTTTTTATTTTCTTATATCTAGGTATATTACACAATATTGTGGTGTAATTTCCCCCACGGTAGCAAACGGGTGGCAAAGTTTATATGTACGTTATATCTTCATTATTATTTTAATAGAACCCCATTTCAGTTATCCTATCCTTTATTTCAAAATCTTTATACATCTCTTCTAACCCAATTTTTAAACTTCCTGTTTTGATAAGATAATCTAAAAAAGTAGAAAAGTGTTTTGTATCTCCTTCGTCTTCAAAACCTTTTTTATTCCATGGCTCCAGCAAATATACTTGTGAGTTAGCATTCTTAAAAATTCCTTTTTGCATCTCTTTTTTATCAAATACATTATTTCCAGCTCCCATAATCATTTCTCTAATGGCACTTTTCCCTATATATCCGCCTATGTTACAAACAATATGGGCATCACACTTAAAAATAGCATCATCATACTCTCTTTGTAATTCATACTCACTTTTACTTTCTTCACCTATAAATTTAACAAACTCTGGATTTTCCAAATTGTCAATCACCTCAGAATCAATTGGCTTTAAAACTTCCATTCCATCTCTTTCAAGTTGATTTTTTAGGTCCATTATATCTTTAAGGTGTTTTCTAAAACTTCCGCTTATAACTACTTTCATAACGTCACTCCTCAATTATTACCTTTTTGTCTTTCTCCTCTTACTCTCATGTGGAGACCAACACTCAACCTCAATATCTACAATACTTCCCGTCTGCCATCCACTTAAATTTACGGTGACAATCGGGGGGCAGAGTCTGATTATTATTTCACAAAATTATTTTGTAATTTACATCTACAGTTTATCTTTAAAATATTCAGGAATATTTATAAAAGATTGAAATACTAAATCAGCTCCTGATTTAATAAGATCATACTCAGAGTGCCTCCCAGTACATACTGCAATAGCAGTAACATTAGCGGCAGTTGCTGCAATCATATCTACAATATCGTCTCCAACATACCAAACTAAACCTAAATCAACCTTTAAATTAGCAAGTGCCTTGTTTATTGGGAATGGATTGGGTTTAATAAGTTCAGGATTAAAAGGATATGGTCTACCATCTACATACTCAAATTCATTAAGTATATCAGCTTCTTCGAGAGCAAATTTAACAACGGAGGTTGCATTACTTGAAACAACACCTAACCTTATTCCACTTGAGCGAAGATTCCTTACTGCCTTTGGAATATCAAAGAATAACCCAACTTTTTTAATTACTTGCAATTCAAAATCTGTAACAAGGTTTTCTGCTTGCTCATTTATTTTCATTGTGCCATACCAAATATCCATCTTTTACATTATCTAGATAACTTTCCTGTATATCAAAACTTCTTCCGTAAAATGTTACAATTTTATTAGCAAGTTCTTGCAAAAGTGTAGTATCCTTATATAAATAAGTCAACGTTCTATCAAAATCTGTAATCAAAACATTTGGTTTAATATGTCTGTTTGTATATTTCATTTTGTCTCCTTTCAGCATATTCCGAATATAGCCTTTTTTATTGGTTATTAACTATTTATAATCTTTATTCTTATATCACCTTCGTCTATCGGACTATACCCCAGCTTTTTTAATTTCATAGTTGTCAAGAACAGTGGTATGGGTAGATTATCCCAGTCATACCAATCCCATCCTTCGCATTTATTGGGTTCAAGTAACTGTGGCTCTCCGGAAATATAGTCGGCTCTCATAATTATGCTTACGTAGTGTTTCTTCTCAGCTTCAAATATATTATTCATAACTGTTACAAACCTAACGTTCTTTATTTCCATCCCAGTTTCTTCTAGTACTTCTCTTTTGGCACATTCCTCCCAAGATTCTCCATATTCAAGATTCCCCCCTGGTGAACTATAATGCCCTTCACTATGTGCATTCTTTCTCTTTCCAAATAGCACCTTCCTATCCTTAACTACAAGAACTCCTATACCTACTTTAGGTCCCTTATCCATTTTTATCCTCCTAAACTTTTTGATTTTTCTTCCACTTGCAAGCCTGACCCATTTGATTCTTTAACATTACAATTTACTCAATTCATTAATTCCAATATATAACTGATTATACGTAAACTCTCTTAGGGACTTTTGTTTATCTTGATTGAACAGATTTATTTTACCGTCGATTTGAAAATACTTCATTGATATTCTAAATACTGCTTTCCATATCATATTTCGAATCATATACAACCACATTCTTTGATAAAAGTCGTCTGACAATTGTGTTATCGTTTGATACCCTTCGATAACTGGGTTAAATATATCCTCACCATAAAAGCATCTAATAATTGCTAGGTCGTCTGCTGGATCCCCTGATATGATGTCATCCCAGTCTACTATTGCATTGATCTTATCTTTCGTACCGACAATATTCCAAAATGCTATATCTTTATGAACCATATATCCTTGATTTATATCTAAAACTTTTTCATTCTTTTCTATCAATTTTCTAAGATTAGTTGCTTCAACATCGCTTAGAAACCCCGAGGCTAGTAGATAGTTTAAATGTTCATCAAGTTTCTTATAAAAGAAATCCTTATTGATTTTATCAAGACCGACTATTCTATTTTCTTTTTGTAAAATTTCTGTGTTAATAAATCCAAAGCCGTCTAGCTTTATAGCATGCATTTTTGCCAACTGTGCTCCAAGTTCATTTCCTACTTTTATCCTATCAAGAGTGTTATCTTGATAGAAATCACTCATTCGTTCTCCAACTACCTTTTCCATCAGTTGATATCTTACTGGAAAGTTCTTCTTTGAGGTATCTGTAATATATACCTCTGGGACAAGCACGCCATTTTTTCCAGCAAGGTCTATTGCCGCTTTCTCCGCGATTAAATAATTATCATCCATCTTACCGTCATCAGATCTAAAGAAAATGGTTTTATCTTTGTAAACTATATTATACGTATAGTGGTTTCCTGCACTACCTGTTGCTGAAACCTCAAGTGGCTTTTTTCCAAAATGATACACTGCCACATCCTCTACAACTTCGCTTATATCTGACAATGTGTACTTATCGTTATATACCCACTTTTCTTCAATCGGAAGTGGGTTATCACACTTCCAATAATAAATATTTTCTCTCATTATACTCCCTCCTGCCTTAGTTTAACTTATTTTTTATATCTTTTAATATTTGTACATCCGTTGGATGAATTTCATCTGGGATTTCGTCAATTTCAAAAAATTTAAGAGCCTTAATCTCAGATTCTTGCATTTTCAAATTTCCACTATAATTTTTTGATAAATATATTACAGCTACAGTATAAACCTCATCTCCATTTGGATATATATAATGCATTGTTTCACCTGAATATACATTAAAAAATTCTAATCTATGAACATCCAATCCACATTCCTCTTTTACTTCTCGCTTGGCAGTTTCTTCTGTTGTCTCACCTAGCTCCATTGCTCCACCAATTATTCCCCATTTATTATTATCAGTTCTTAGTTGAAGTAATAATCTATTTTTGTCATCAATCAAAACAACTCCGCTTGTACACATAAATATAGGCAAATGCCCAACCATTTTTCTAATATCCTTAATGTAATCTCTCATTATACTCCCTCCATCAACATTATAGTATCACAATCTATCCCGATATTACGCAGATTTTATGTATCCTTTGTTTATTATGTCTCTCGTCCACTCTACCACCTGATCATCTGCATCAATGACAAATTCCGCCCTTTTGCCACTGATTGAAAATAGACGTCCTTAAAACAATCTTTTGTAATGTCTTTCCATCTTTTTCAATCGTATTTCTAAACCACCCAAAGAATAGAAATATATCACCTACTCCCACTCCTTAGTTTTCGAGATGAGCTTGTGACCCTGATATTTGCCCAAACATCGCTTTCCATCCATCTTTTCTTTCGTATACATCTCTATTTATATCTAGATCCAGATGACAAGATAACTCATCGCTTATTTCCACCTTAGCATTTCCAGTCTTTATGTACCCTTTATACAATTCTTTCATTATTTCGCTATATGCCTTACCTTCGTATTTCAAATTGCAGTAATTGATATTATCGGTTGAAGATGGTATAGGCATAGATATCATATCACCATTTGGCATTATTGGGCTGGGATGTCCCCCATATCCAGAATCAAATCCTTTTCTACCTAATATTATTTTCAATGCTCTCACCTACCCCTACGCTAATTTTATTTTATTCACGTCATCAACTACCATCCAAGCCACACATATTCCTGTATCTCGTTTTATCTATCGCAGATGACTCCATTTCTTTTACATCCATACTTTCTCCTTTTTTCAGTTGATTAGTATTATCCTCTGGCATTATAAAGTTCTACAACTTTTGGAGCGATCAAGTAAAGTATAACAGCTACGATTGTTGAGACAAAGGTTGCTATAGTACCAGCTAAGTCTACTAGCCAGCTAACTCCAAGAGATCCACCAGCAATACTTGCTCCGAGTCCAGATATTACTCCTAAAACAATAGCTATCCACATATTTGTGATATGTCTTGATTTAAACATTAACCCTACAATCACTGAGCCAAATAGGCTAAGTTGTACTACAATCAATATGTATATAAAATCAAAAATAATTCTAATCCCCCATGCTGCAAAAATTGCACCAATGATTGTTACTATACGTGCAAGACGAAGCCCCGTTTTCTGGTGTGTTACCATTGAAACCAATTTCCCTAATCCAGCATCTACTGTCAGAGATTGTGCAATAGATAAACTTATACCATCAATCAATGATACCATTGCTAATAAAAGTAGTAATATGGCTGCAATCGTTATAACAATACCAACTTCACCTTTTAATATACTTGAAATTGAACCTAGTATGTTATCTGAAGTAAGTCCAGGTATTCCTCTAAGTGCTGCACCTAAAATGGTACTAAGAGTATATGCTATAAGCACCCCACCACTTGCACCTACCAATACTCTTTTAATTCCTCCTTGGTTAGTCCTAAGTGCGGAACTAATGGATTGCCATGAAGAATTGTCTACAAATTGCCATGATAAATTAAATATTAAGTTTGTATAAAGTCCGATAAGACCAATGCTCCCTATTGCTGTAGAGAAATTTGGTGCTAATAGTTCCATTTTCAAACTACCTTGGCTATAAAGAACTATACCTACGGAAATTACAACTATTGTAATAAGAACTATTTTTATTATATTAAGAATAGTATCTACAATCCCATTTGCCTTCTGACCTATGGCAACCGTATATGTCATTACACAAGCAAGTACAAGTGCTAATAACAATGATAAATTAATATTAATATTCCACCCAGCACCAATCAATAAGGAATCTATACCTGAACGTGCGATTTCAAATTCCCATCCAGCAAAGTATAGCAATCCTACAATTGAGCATATTGCTGCAATTCTTTGCGTTAACCGTCCAAATTAACATCCAAGAAAATCATGTAAACTAGTATGATGATAAACCTGGTCAGCAAACCGTGCTAGTAGTAAAAAACTCAAACACCAAGCAGCCTGGATTAATATTGCCCAAAATCCCATAGTATATCCCAACCATGCAGCATACAAAATCGCATTTGCACCGAAAGAAGTTGAGATTAAAAGGTTTGAAGCTCTTTTTGTCGCTACTTCTCTTCCTCCAAGAAAATATTTATCGAGGTCTCCCCCCTCAGTATCTCCCAATCTCCTAGGTAAATTCATTATAGGAGTAGCATCTTTCCTATCCATGGTTTTCCACATCCTTTTTTTATTATCTCACTTACTAATAGAAAAGTGTCCGGCTTTACAGTTGGACATTTAAAACAATAAGCCCAATATTTATCATCATATAACCGATGTCATCATTTATTTCAGTTATTAAAATACCATGCTAATCTTGTATTATTTCTAATCATTTTTTCTTCATAGTTACCTTCTGTCAAATCTGCTACTTTTTTTCTCCAAAAATCTTGTGCAGGAATATTGTTAAGAAGTGTTCTTATTTCCCAATGTCCGTTATGTATATTAAATATATTTTCTGTCATAAATGATCCTATTTTTAATTTTCTGTATTTCCTCAAGACAAAGAACTCTGATACCTCATATGCAAATACATTGGGGTCCGTTTTTCTAATAAGTACAAACCCTGATATCTTACCATCTGATTTTGCTATATAAGGATACCTTCCTTCCTCTGTCCAAAAATGGTCTAAGTATTTTGTGTCATATAAACCATGGCTATTTATATCAAATTTATCAGTTTCACTTTCAAATTCGCTTAAATCATAATAATATAATTGCATAATGTTATATAAGACTGATTTGTCTTCAAATGGTAATTTCATAAATTCTAATTTCATATTGACCTCCAAGTTTATTTTAAAAATTTCAAATACTATTACACCACCGTTTATTTTCTTATACATAGTACTATCCGTTTACTTTAGTCCAAACACAAGAAAATCTGAGCTGCTAAGACCTCCAAAAGAATTAGGTTCAGCACTATACCAAAAAACTATCTGTTTAAAATTTATGGGGTTTTGATATTCATCATCCATAGCGTTTCCATTGTTTATAAAAATTGATTGCTCATACCCATCATTAAAGGTAATCCGTGTTGCTTCATAACCTGTTATGGGCTTTAATATTTCTCTTGGATAAGATTTGCCTTGATAATTAAATTTAATTGAAGAAATATCATAATTTATCATTGTATTATATAATTCTGAATCTTTTGTAATATATATACTATATTCAATGTAAGCTACATCACGATGTTTAATAATATAATCATCTAATTTTTCTATTATGTTTTTAACCTTTGCTTCATCCGTAGAATATAGAAAAATTAGATATCCATATCTATTATTTGCTGGATCATACTTTATTTTGTAATCATTAGTATATGATTTCATTATAGAGTTGAATTTATCAATGATTTCTGAATCTTGTGTTTTTATTTGCGATATTTCCTTATAATTGTCCAACCAACTTTTATCATAATGTGTATATATTTCAGTTTCACCATATTTAATAGTTGCACTTCTAGAAGTCCCACTACTTATAAATCCTTTTGTACTTTTTGTTGTTCTTATAATTGTCATATCTGAATAATTAATATTGTATTTATTATGTAAATGTATTATAGGTTCTATCATCATACTAAAGTTATCAAAATATATAATAGTAATTGCCAAAATTAATGAAATTAAAAAAGCTGAAATGGTAGCTGTTTCTTTATGTATTTTGTTCCATACTTTAGAAATTAAAATGATTGCCAATAATATAAATCCCATATTTGTAATAAAAATATTAACATTATTATCAAATTCGATTATAAAAGAAACAAAGAAATAAATTATGAAAAGTAAAATCATTATCCCTATACTTGCAAAAAATTTTAAAACTACATTTCCAAACTTGTTAATCACATTAATTCCCCCTTGATTTATAAAAAATATACGAGTGGCAAATCACTATTTTTATACCTATATGTGAAAATAAAACGAGATTATTTCTTACCTCACAATGACAGTTACGGTAAGCGTTGTCGTCATTTTAATTTCATCAATTAGCCGATAACTTCACCACAGTCTCCACATGAGGTGTGTGCGGAAACATGTCCACACATTGCACCTTCTCCACATCATACCCATGAAACATATATTATATGCTCGGCATCGAAATTTATAATCTGCTCTATGGCTTTGGGGTGTATGCCCGGTCTCGGTGGGTCTATGATTATTACGTGGGGTTCGTCCTTTAGGTCGTCTAGCTTTTTTACTATGTCTCCTGATATAAACTCACAATTTTTAAGCCCATTTTCTTTGGCATTTTCACGTGCTATTTCTGCGGCTTCCTCTATAATCTCTATTCCATATACTTTCTTCGCAACAACTGCAATAATCTGAGAGATAGTACCCGTTCCTGCATAGAGGTCAAATATTATTTTATCGTTTGTAAAGCCTGTAAAGCCTTTTACTATCGAATATAGCTTCTCAGCTGCAAGGGAGTTTGTTTGAAAAAATGAGAATGGGGATATTTTAAACTTGAGCCCTAAAATTTCCTCTACAATATAATCCCTTCCATATAAAATATCTATTCTATCTGGTTTTACAACATCCGAAATAGAATCATTAAGAGTATGTAATATACTCACTATCGCTCCATCTAGCTTTATATTTAAAAGCTTGTCTACAAAATAATCAAAATCTGTATCGCTTTGTGAGGTTGTAACTAGATTTATCATAATTTCATTAGTTTTAGACGCCTTTCTTATAATAAGGTGTCTTAAATACCCGATATGTGTTTTTTTATTAAAATAGTCATACTTTAGCTTCTTAAAAAAGTTTAGTACGACACTAATAATCTTCCTATAATCCTTATCAACTATTTGACAATTCGAAGTTGTTATGACATCATACATTGAGCATGACTTATGGAGCCCAAGTGTGAGCTCTCCGCCTTTTACCTCATCCCCAAACGAAAACTCCATCTTATTTCTATAGCCATATTCTGTCGGGCTTGGCTCAATCGAATAAAATTTATATTTGTAATCAATAACATTATCTAAAATACCTTTCACTTGATCCTGCTTTAATTTCAGCTGTTCTTTATATCTTAAATTTTGATACGTACATCCTCCACACACATCAAAATGTGGGCATAGTGATTTCTTTTCGTAAGGAGAATTTTCTATAACCTCTAGTATTCTAGCCTCTATCTTACCTTTTCTTTTTTTAATAACTCGTGCTTTAACAATCTGCCCTATTAACCCGCCTTTGACAATAACATCTTGCTCTTCAAACTTAAAAACCGCTTTATTAGGAAACTTTATATACTCTATCTTACCTTCTAAAACGTCGTTTTTATGTATACTTGTCATAATCATTCTCCATTCACAATTCGGTATTTTATAATTCGTAATCTATCTTTTGTAGTTTCTTTGTCGCAATATTTCATACATTATAACACTCCCAGCTACACTCGCATTAAGAGACTCCGCCTGCCCTATAATAGGTATTTTCAGTAAAAGATCTGCATTTTTAGTAGCTATACTAGAAATGCCTCGTGATTCATTACCAATAACTACACATATATTTTCATTAAAATCGTTTTCGTATATATGTTTGTGTGCATTTAAACTAGTAGCTAATATTTTCACTCCTCGCTCTTTCAATACATCATAGGTCTGTTTTATATCTATATCTATAAAAAATGGGACGTGAAATATAGATGACATCGTCGCTCTAATAGTTTTCGAGTTATACAAATCTACTGATTTTTTAGAGATTAAAATCGCATCAACACCTGCGGCATCTGCCGTTCTTATTAGCGTACCTAAATTTCCCGGATCCTGTATTTCATCTAACAAAAATAAAGTAATCGGTTCTTCCTTCTCCAAAACCTTGTTTAGAAAATAATCCTTTTTATAGCATATCGCCATAACCCCTTGTGGTTCTTCTGTATCAGACATTTTTTTAAATATACTCTCCGATACAGTAAGAATCATCCTGCTTTCAAATCTATCAAGCTTTCGCCTACATTCGTCCGAAAAGGTTTGAGAAACTATAATCCTATCTATATCCCAATCCATAGGCATTTCAGAAACTACCTTATACCCCTCAACTATGAATTTATTACCAGCATCCCTGTACTTTTTAAATTTAAGCTTCATAGCTTCCTTTACAATTACATTTTCCGAGCTAGTTATTATCATAATCATCCCTCTTTAGTTTTTTAGTTTTATTTTTTTATATTTTCTTATATTATAAATAAAAAACGTAATAATTTCAATAGATTTTTGTATTTTTGTTTAAAATTTTTTAATATTCGAATAAAACATATAAACTAATTACTCGCAACATCCTTTTTTATCTGCTTTCCTTCATGATCTATATAATAATTTTCTTTATAGATGAGCTCCGATACAGTTGCAAACTTATACCCCTTTCCCTCGAGCTTACTGATTAAATCATCTAGGGCATCCGCAGTATACTTTGCTCCTGTATGCATTAGAACAATAGCCCCACCGGTCATCTTTTTGTTATCAACTACCCTGCGTATTATTTCGGGACCGGTGTAATCTTTCCAGTCTAGGCTATCGACGCTCCATTGTATCACATCATATCCAAGTTCCCTTGAGGTATTTATCACGGTATTGTTATACTCACCATAAGGTGGTCTAAAAACTACCATGTCTATTCCTAATAATTCTTTCACCTTATGATGACATTCCATAATCTCGTCTTTCACCTGAGCCTTGCTCATTTTAGCTATATGTGGATGCTTATTT
>Ga0209319_1001402_pt1 | contig 19934 bp, 24 predicted proteins | sample RifGroE2_FD_184000 | JGI IMG/M metagenome (GOLD analysis project Ga0209319, IMG submission 184000) | Groundwater microbial communities from Rifle, Colorado - Groundwater E2 (SPAdes) (version 2) | ecosystem: Environmental > Aquatic > Deep subsurface > Groundwater | place: Rifle, Colorado, United...
ATTGCTTAGTTATCTCTTCATGGGATAAATGGGGCTTAATTCTAAGTGCTGGTTGTGGCATAGTTTTGTTTTTGTTTTAGGGGGCTTACAAAACTATTATAGCACGAATTTATTTGATTTGGTATAATATGCTTAATCAATACATGCGAAGAGCATGTATTTTTTTGAAAAATTATTGTGTATATTGTGTATACATGTTATACACAGTTGTGTCTTATTAATCGTAACAATCCTTAAAAATGCCTGAAATAAGGCATTTTTATTTTTAAAATATGTGTATATTGTGTTAATAACTTTAATATTGTTACATAAACATAAAAAATGTATAATGAAAAAATGCTGAATAAAAATTCAAAAATTTTAACTTCAAAACAAAAACGAGTCTTCGATTATATTTGCAATTGCCTTGAAAAAAATGGAAATTCGCCAACAATTTTAGAGTTGGCAAAATTTCTCAGTGTTTCATCGCTTCGAACAGTAACGCAATATCTTGAAAGTCTTGAAAGAAAAGGCTTAATTGTTCGCTCGCATCATCAAAGAAGAGGAATACGCTTGATATCGTTTGATGACAATTTTTTAGCAACTGTAACACTTCCAATAGTGAGTTCTGCTGGATGTGACAATATGAATGTTTTTGCAGAGCAATCATTTGATGAATTTGTCACAATTGACCGTGATTTTTTGAAGGGCATAAAACCGGAAAATGTGGTGGTTTTTCGTGCCATGGGGGATTCAATGGAAGATGGGGGAATTGAAACAGGAGATCTTGTTCTGACCGAAATTACGAATGATATCAACTCTAAAGATAAGGTTGTGGCAATTGTTGATGGGATGACGCTTATCAAACAAATAAGTTTTTCTTCAAATGCAACAATACTTTCTCCAATGTCATGTGATCGTCAATATCGTCCCATAATCATGAAAAAAGACTTTAAAGTTTTTGGAAGGGTTATTGAAGTGATCAAGAATTCATTTGAGAAAGAAGAATTAACATACGAAAGTTTTTAAAAAAGAATAATTTTTTAGAATAAAAAAATGGAAAATTTCGAAAAGAGTTTGGAAATCAAGGCAGCGCAGGCAAGCACAATTCCACAAGTGGTTGGCGATTGGTGGAAGGAAATTTCAAAACAATCAAATTCTCCAGCAACTCCTGGAAAATTGTATGCAGTGGGAAATTATCTTGTTCAGCTTGTAAAAAATTCTTTAAGCGATGGCAAGAGCGATGGGAAGGTAACCGCTATTTTTGATGATGAGAAAATAAAAATAATAATTGAAGATTTTGGAACAGAGGAAAAAGAAATTAATCTGAATGTTAAAGGTGAATATGGAATGAAAGAATCGATTGAATATTTTGATGTTTTTAATATTGAATCTAAAGGTAAATTGTATGAAAAAGACAATCGAAACATGATTGACGAAGTTGATGAAAGTGATGTGTACGCCGGCTCGAAAGTTACCATTATTAAATATCACATAACTCCGGTTGAGGAAGAAGAGGAAACTTGGCAATCTGGCAGAAATTTTGGACAAAGGATGTAAATATTAAAAAGAATCTTAATGAAATTTGAAAAAGTAAAAATTATAATTGTTCTGACCGTCTTGGTTGATGTGATAGGGTTGGGGATTATTATTCCTGTGCTGCCTTTTTATGTTGAAAGTTTTGGTGTGAGCTCCTTTGTTGTGACGCTTCTTTTTTCGGTTTTTGCATTCTTCTCTTTTATAAGCAGTCCATTTTTGGGAGCACTTTCTGATCGTATTGGCAGAAGGCCAGTACTTATTGCGAGTATCGTAAGTACTGCTTTGGGATGGTTTGTTTTTGCATCTGCTAATGCAGTCTGGGTTTTGTTTTTGGGGCGTGTCATTGATGGAATTGCAGCAGGAAATTTTCCAATTGCACAAAGCTATTTGTTGGATATTGCGAAAAATGACAAAGAGAGGACGACAAATCTTGGATTGATTGGTGCTGTTTTTGGAATTGGTTTTATGGTTGGTCCTGTTATTGGTGCAACTCTTGGGGGAATTTCGCCAGCACTTCCATTTTGGTTTGTGGGTTTTTTGGCGATGTTTAATGCGATCGGTGCATATTTCTTTTTGCCGGAAACAAATCACAACAAAGATACTGTTAAAAAAATTATAATAAATCCGTTTGTTCCACTTTTTGGTGCAATGAAAGATGATGCGCTCAGGTCTCGATATTTGGCATGGTTTCTTTTTGGTATTGCTTTTGCTGGGATGCAATCAATTTTTGCACTTTTTGCAATGAAGGTTTTTGGTTTTTCAGCCACAACAACAGGATATCTTTTCACGGCCATGGGTGTAATTCTCGTTGTTAATCAAGGTTTTGCCTTGAAAAGAATATGGCTAAAATATTTCAAAGAAGTTGATTTGGAGATTTGGTTTTTTGTGGTTATGATTTTGGGTTTTATTTTTTTGGATTTGAAAATCTTTACTCTTTTTGTTTTCGGTCTTTTTTTGACAACAGTTGGTCAATCAACACTTCGCGTTGTGATGTCTAGTGGTATTGCCAGTGTGGCAGGTGCTCAAAAAAGAGGAGAAGTCATGGGGATCATGGCCTCAATAATGTCAGTTTCCATGATTATTGGACCGCTGGTAGCAGGCGCACTATTTGTTAGAAATGTGCAATGGCCATTTTTGCTTAATATTCTTTTGTTGCTAACAGCTTTCTTTATTATGAAAAAGTGCTGTATAAATGAAAAAATTGTAACGCAGGAAAATGTGGAAGTTATTGCTTAATGATAATTTAATTTTAGACAAGTACAGGAGCGCACTCAATTTATGGCATTGGATTATTTTTGATTTGTCTGGTGGTTTTCCGTTGATAAACTTTATAACTTTATAACTTTATAACTTTATAACCTAACTATCATGTTTGAAGTAGAAAAAAAAATTATACTTTCTGAAAGTGATATTGTGCGGCTTATTGAGGGTGGCAAATTTTTGAGTGAGAAAACTTTTACTGATGTGTATTATGACACTGAAGAATTTGCACTGACAAAAAATGACATTTGGCTGCGAAAAAGAGGGGATGATTTTGACTTGAAATTGCCGATGCATTTGGGAGACAATAATTTCTCACAACAATATCAAGAAATTGAAGGGGAGGAAAAAATTAGAGAAATCTTTGCTATTGCAAAACTGAATGATTTTGAAAGTGATATCAACGCTTTTGGTTACAAACCATTTTGCAATTGCGCGACAACAAGAAAGAAATATAGAAAAGAAGGATTTATTATTGATCTTGATAGTGTGGTTTATGATGACAAAGGTGTTTATAATATTGGGGAGATAGAACTTTTGGTTGAAGAAAAAAAACAGATGGCTGAAGCGCTGGAGAAAATTGAAAAATTTGCACAAAAAAACGAGCTGAAAAGTGTGCCCGTTAGAGGGAAGGTTATTGAGTATTTGCTTCGCAGTAAGCCCGATCACTATCAGGCATTGGTCGAGGCGGGTGTGGTTGTTTCAATCGCAAAATAACAAAAACAGATATTTTTTTGAAACTACCTCAGCATATTTTTGCCGAATGGAAAATTGTTATCCCTTTTTTCTTCAAGCATTTTTTTTGAAATTGGTTTTAAGTTCAAATCAAGCTCGGGGTGTTTTAATGTTTCCTGAACGTGTTCTTTCGGTGCTTCTCTGGGTGGAATTATTATTGTAAATTCTATTGGATCTTCCTGATTGTCAGTGTCGCCGGTCGGCAAACTTTTTTCAATGTGCTCATCTCCATGAAGTCCAGCAAGGGAGGATATGCGTTGCTTGTTTGTTGCTTGCGTCGTTTCTTTTGGTTGCAAATTCTTGCTTTCATCATTGAATGAAAATTTCTTTTGTTCCATCACAAGACTTTCCAATCGTGCATTTTCACTTATTTCATGCAAAAAGCCAGGCATGTTTTTTTTGAAATATGCCAGCCAAAAATTTCTGTCTTCATAATAAACATCCCCAAATTCTTTGTTAAGTGCGGAAAAAAGCTCTTCAGCAGTTGTTTTTGGATGTTTTGTTAATCTTTTTTTGCATGACAATTTCACACCATCAACGACGTGCTTGTTTTTGTGCAGAAATTCTTGATATCTCGAATGTTGATTTTGAATCATATGTTTCATTTTTAATTGTGATACATCATTGCAGCTTTTCAAATATAGCAAAAAAATATTGATTTGGCGATTAGTGCTGCTCACGCGCAGCTTATGTTTTTAAAAGGACTTACGCAATTGCTCAACTATTTTCCTTTTTGGCACGCTTCGTAATCGAAGAACCATGATCGTTCGCTAAAGCTTGGAGTTATGAATTGAGCATGACCAGTTAGCGTTTTGTTTCTTGCCGCGCAATGACAATTGCAAAAACGTCACCACCACCAGATTTTTTGAGAATTTTGACGCACTCATTGATGGTTGATCCTGTTGTCGCTATGTCATCGACCAATAAAATTGTTTTGTTTTTGATTTCAATGTTTGGAGAAAGGCAAAAAGCATTTGCAATATTTTGTTGGCGGCTTTGATAATCTTTAACCTTCATTTGAGGGGAAGTGTTTTTGATGCGACTAAGCAGGTTTGGACAAATCTCAATTTCTGAATTCGGCAAGAGATTTTTGGAGATATGATTTGCCAAGAGTTCTGATTGATTGAAACCTCTCCAGCGTAGTCTTTTTTGATGTAGCGGTACCGGGACAATAATGTCGGGCAGGGGAAGATTGGTTTTTTGAAAGGCTTTTATTAGAAGGTCACCAAGTGGAATGTGCAAATCTGGAATAAATCTATATTTGAAAAGATGAACAGCCTTGGAAACAGTCGGATTGCTATATTCACAAGCGTCAATAAATCCATCCAAAATGGCAATGCGATTTTTTGAAAATCCAGTGTGTTTTTTGCAGGCTTGGCAGGTTCTCCCATCCGGTGTTATTGTTTTTTCACAAATTCCACAAACGTGCTCATCTCTCGTTGCTATTTTCAATTGACATCTTGAACAAATCCAAAACCCTTCCGTGTTGCAAGAAATGCATTTGATAGGAAAAATGGTATCAATAATTATTTTTTTCAGTTTTTGCGAAAATCTTGTCATTGTGGATAACAATAAAAATTGCTTGCTTTTCAAAAATGTGTTATTATTTTTGTAAACAAGGTTATCTTCAGTCTAATACAAATACAAAAATGTTGGAATTTTTAAAAGGTAAAAAAAATCATTTCATTGGTATTGATTTTGGAACTTCCGCCATCAAAGTGGTTGAGCTTTCGTATAGAGATCAACAAATTTATCTTGAGAACTACGGAATCGTGGAGCTTAATTTTGACGGGCAGTCTGAAAGATCTGATGCTGACAATGCTTCATCATACGAACAAAAACTTAATGATGCTTTGAGAACTTTGGTCAAAAAAATGGGTCTGAAAAATGGCTCGCAATCATACGTATCAATTCCTGGGTTTAGTGGATTGATAACAATTATTGAATTGCCAGAGATGCAGCAGGAGGAACTTGCAAAGGCGATTCAATTTGAAGCTCACAAATACATTCCAAGTTCATTGGATGAAGTTGCGATGAGTTGGGAAATTGTTGAACATGTTGGTGCGCCAAAAGCATTGGCTCAAAATATTGGTGCTGGAGGTGGAAACAGGATAAAGGTCCTGCTTGTTGCTGCACCAAAAAAAGACATAGAACATTATGACAGGTTGGTTTCAGGAATAAATTTGGAAGTTAGTGCGATTGAATTGGAAACTTTTTCAATTGCTCGATCATTGGTCGGAGATGATAATGGTGTTTTCTTTATTATAGATATTGGTTCACGCGCAACAAACATGATTTTGACAGAACGAGGAATTGTGAGAATTAATCGCAATATTGATGCAGGTGGAAATGAAATTACAACAGCAATAAGTGATTGCATGAATGTTTCTCGCCAGCGAGCAGAAATTTTCAAAAGAGGCGAGAAGGATATTTTGAATGGAACTGAATCCAATTTTATTATTCCAGTTTTGGAGCTTATTGCAGGAGAATCAAGAAGAATTTTAAATTCATACAAAGAAAAAAACAAGGATATTAGAATTGATGGTATTTTTCTTTCTGGAGGATCATCGAGAATGAAGGGTCTTGAAGAATATTTTTCGCGAGCTCTCGGACAAAAGGTTGCAATTGGAAATCCATGGAGAAGGATAACAGCAAAAGATGAAGCCAGTGAATTGGTTGCGGAACTGGGAAATTCTTTTTCTGTTGCACTTGGTTTGGCTTTGCGTGGCATGGAGGAATACAAAAGAGATTAAGCGATATAAAAATAAATTAAAAAATTAAAAGTAAAAATATCTTGATTGAATTTTTGCCAAAGGCAGATTCAATTGGGCAAAAAAAATGACAACAATAAATTTGCGTCAAAACCAAGATGGAGATGGAAAGAGAGTTTCCATGCAAAATGCTAACAAGGGTTTTTTCTTTTCACTTGGGATTTTGGTTGTGACCCTGGCTATTTTTCTTGGTCTTAAGCCGTATATTTCCATTTTGGAAAAAGATAATGCTGCGCTGGTTGGTGAAATCATGATGAAAAACAATGAAGTTGTTGGGCTCAAGCATCTCGAACAACTTATGGATATACAAGATCGTGTCAGTGAGATAAATAGTAATTTGGAAATTTCAAATGGTGTTGTTTCTCGTATTGAAATGAATAAAATTTTGGACAACATGAGTGCTGATCTGTACCCTGGTGTTGTCGTTTCAACATACAGATATGGCGATGATGGCAGTGTGTTTGTTCAATTTGATAGCAATAATTTTTCAGACGCGGCCAAGCAGGTGTTTAATTTTAAAACATCTGAAAATTTTTCAAATGTTGATCTGACAAACATCACTCGCAAAGAAAACACAATTTCGTGTGATATTGTCATGAAATTAAAGAAGGCATAGTGAAATTTGGACATTGGTTATTTTGTAAAGTGTTTCTTTTGATAATAAGTTAATTAAATATATATCATATCCTAAATATTGTTTTTTCTAAGATTGTTGCTTTTGATTTCATACAATCAACAACAACTGTCAGCATAAGAAAGCAAGGTTTCGGATGATAACAAAATGCGTCTAAAATTTCTCTTTTTTCCGATCATGCTCATAATTTCAGTCTCAATTTTTATTGGCTATATTTGGCCAGAGATTAGTGTTGTGCGCAGCAATATTGCACAAAAAAATGTCAATATTGCAGAATTGGATGCCATTAATAGTAAGAAGGTATTGATTGAAACATATGGCAAAAAGCTTTCTAGCAATAGCGAAGTTGAAGCTGTGGTAAAAAATTATTTGCCAGAAAAAAAGACTGAAGAAAGGGTAATCAGTAGTATAAATTATTTGGCAAATGATGCCAATGTTGCACTTGTGGATTTTTCTCTCGGGAGTGTTTCAAATTCTGCAACTGAATCTTCTCAGCTTGGTTTGGCAACACTTGCTCTCCCCTCAACAGATCCAGCCGCTATTGATCCCGTGACTGGACAACCAATTGCCAATGAAGCTCCAAACACATTGAAATCAACAACCGTTAGTGTATCTGTTAGTGGTGAATATGAAAAAATAAGAATGTTTTTGAATGGGTTGGCTCACGCTCCAATGTTTAATAAAATAAAGTCCTTAGAGATTTCCAAGCAGGCTGATTCGGAAACAGATGGTGAAAAAATAGAAAGCAAGATGCTTCTGGCCACAATAACAGTTGAATTTGGACACCTTGGAGTTGCCAAGGCAACTAGCGCTAAGCTGGATAATTTCAAGCCTGAGGTAGACACTGCTTCCATTGAAGTTTTGCAAAAATATGTTTCACTCAAATCACAGCCAGCCAGCGAAGAGGGTGGTCCAAGAGGCAAGCAAAATCCGTTTCTTCCTAATTGATTTCCAATTTCTCCATGACTCAAAAAATAGAGGACAAAAAAGTTGCGGGAAATGCGACTACGCCAAAGATAGCTCCCGTAGATTTAAGCTCGCTTGCCAAAAAAGCAAAGGAGCTTGATATACCGTACCTGAAAGACATTCCAACCATAACTGAAGATGTTCTTAAGATAATTTCTCATGATGTTTCAATTGAACATCACATTGTTGCTTTTGAAAAAAATGGAAAAAATGTGAAGGTTGCCATTGTTGATCCGCAGAATATTAATGCACTCAACATTCTGCGTTTTATTTCTGAAAAGAGAAACTTTGAATTTGATTTGTATCTTGTTTCAGAAGAAATGTTCAAAGAGATGTCTGATCAATATTCTGGTGGAGCTGAAAAAGCAATTGAAGATGCAATGGAAGCGCTTCAAGATGAAAATACTACAGTTGGAAAAGTTGATGAATCCAGTATTGAAGATGAAGTATACAATGAAGAAACCGATGTCAAATCACAATCAGGAAGCATTCAATCAGCCCCAGTCACGAAACTGTTGAGCGTGGTAATCAGGCATGCTATAGAGGGAAAAGCTAGTGATATTCATATCGAGCCTTTTGGAGCTAAGGAATACAGAGTCAGATTTAGAGTTGATGGTGTTCTGTATGCCTCACTTTCAATTCCAAAGGAAGTTGGAAGAGCAGTGGTTTCGAGAATAAAAATCCTTTCCAGTTTGAAGATTGATGAAAAAAGAAAACCTCAAGATGGAAGATTTAAAATCAAAGAGGATGGGAGGGCTGTTGATTTTCGTGTTTCCACTTTGCCAGTGATTGATGGAGAAAAAGTTGTGATGCGAATTTTGGACACCGGAAACAAGGTTATTGATTTGGATGCCATGGGACTTATGGGCAAGGGCAAAGATATTTTGGTTAGGAATATTCGAGAACCTTTCGGTGTTATTTTGATGACTGGTCCAACAGGTTCTGGAAAATCAACAACACTGTATGCTTGTCTTGATATTTTGAACAAAGAAGAAAGAAACATCATTACATTGGAAGATCCTGTGGAATATTCAATTTCAGGAATCAATCAAAGTCAAATAAACCCCGACATCGGATATACTTTTGCCAGTGGGCTTCGAAGTATTTTGCGTCAAGATCCGAATGTGATCATGGTTGGAGAAATTCGAGACAGCGAGACAGCAGAATTGACAATTCATGCTGCACTCACTGGACATTTGGTTATTTCAACTTTGCACACGAACAGTTCAATTGGGGCAGTTCCACGTTTGATAGACATGGGCATTGAATCGTTTTTGTTGGCGTCATCACTGCGAGTTGTTGGAGCTCAGCGACTCGTGAGAAGGATTTGCACGGACTGCAAAACAGAAACAAAAATAATGCCAGCCGTTTCGGAATTTATTCGTTCGCAAGTTGAAAATCTGCCAGAAGAAGAAATAAAAAAATATGGACTTGATTTGAAAGATGGTTTTCACATGTACAAAGGAAGTGGTTGCGAAACATGTGCAAACAGTGGATACAAAGGAAGAGTTGCAATTTTTGAAGCTTTGGAAGTTGACAAGGAAATGAAAGAAATAATCTCTGAAAACAATGGGTCAGAAGCTGAAATAGGAAAATATGCAGAAAAACAAGGGATGATAACAATCAAGCAAGATGGTGTTCTGAAAGTTTTGCTAGGACTGACAACTCTTGAAGAAGTTGAGCGTGTGACTGAGGGAAGCAAGAGCGTTGGTGGCGAAATGGAAGATGACAAAGGATAATTTTTTGTCAGATGTTAAAAAAATTGGTATAATATAGTCGTGATACGAAACTACGAATTACATTCGAATCTACGAACAAAATACTGTATTTTTTGTAGATTAGTTTCGCCAGATAGCGAATGTTTCGTTGTTTCGAATCAGTTTAATAAATATAAAAATAAAAATGTCAGATACGAGAAGTGAACAAAGAATAAAAAATCTTTTACGATTGGTGGCTCAACAAAATGCTTCCGATTTGCATTTGGTTGTTGGGCGTTATCCAACACTGAGGCTTGATGGAAAGTTGTACCCTTTGACACAGGAATCAATTTTGTCTGCAGATGACACACTTTCACTTAGTGATGCATTGATGAGTCCGGAAAACAAAAAGAAATTGCTTGCTGATGGACAGATTGATTTTTCTTATAATTTTGAAAGCAAAGCGCGGTTTAGAACAAATATTTTTTATCAACAAGGAAATATCAGTGTGGCGATGAGAACCGTTTCGGGAAAAGTTCGCACCTTGGAAGAATTGAACATACCTTCAATTTTGTATGATTTTACAAACAATGCACAGGGATTGTTGTTGGTTACCGGCCCTGTTGGACATGGAAAATCAACAACCTTGTCAGCATTGATTGATTTCGTCAATCACAATCAAGACAAACATATCATCACGATTGAAGATCCTATCGAGTATATTTATGAGCAAGACAGGTGCATAATAAATCAACGTGAAGTTGGCAGAGACACAAAATCTTTTTCAGAGGGTCTCAGGAGTGTTTTTCGTGAAGATGCCAATGTGGTGCTTATTGGAGAACTTCGTGATTTGGAAACGATTAGCACCGCGATGACAGCTGCTGAAACAGGACATTTGATTTTGGCCACTTTGCACACCAATGACACTTCACAAACGATAGATCGTATCATTGATGTTTTTCCTGCTCATCAGCAAAATCAAGTAAGATCTCAATTGGCCAGTGTTTTGCTGGGTGTTATTTCGCAAAGATTGGTTCCAAAAGTCGGTGGAGGAAGAGTTCCAGCCATGGAAATCATGGTCAACAATCATGCGGTTGAAAATTTGATTCGTGAAAATAAGGCATATCAAATAGACAGCGTTATTGAAACAAGTTTGAGAGAAGGAATGGTTTCACTGGACAAATCATTGGCTGATTTGATTCAAAGAGGAATAATAACAATGGATGACGCATTGGTGTTCACAAAAAACAGAGAATATCTGCAAATGCTTATTAGTAAGAAATAGTTGAGTAGTTAATTGGTTGTTTAGTTGATTAGAAAAAATGGCAACTGGTATAGAAAATTTAATAATATATAAGCAATCAGAACGTATTGAAATATTTTTGCATAAATTTACGGAGAAATTTCCAGTTGATGAAAGGTATAGGATGGTTGATCAAATTCGTAGAGCTTCAAATGCGATATCATCAAATATTGCAGAAAGCTATGGGAGATATTCATATAAGGAAAAAGTGAGATATATGCATATTGCTAGAGGAGAAGCATCTGAACTGAGGCAACTTATAATAAGAGCGCAAAAAAAGAATTACATAAAAGAAGATTCGATGAAGTTTGTTGAAGAAAAAATTACAGAATTAATGAAGGGGATTAATGGATACATAAAGTTTCTAAGAAATAAGGATAACCAATTAACTGCTTAACTACTTAACTAATCAACTACTATGAAATTTTCATTTCAAGCCAAAAGTCCAAGTGGAGAAATCCTGACGGGAGAAATTGATGCAACAACAACAGATGCGGCTGTTGCATTGCTCCAGGGAAAAGGGTTGATGCCACTGAAAGTTGAAAACAAAAGAGAAGCTTCAGGGGTGATGAAGGATTTGCAGCATCTTTGGGAGGGTGTTTCATTGAGAGATTTGTCGGTTTTTTATCGTCAGCTTTCAACATTAATTGATGCCAAAGTTTCCATTGTGGCTTCACTTAGAGCAGTTGGAGATCAAACGTCAAATGCTTTTTTGAAAATAATAATTTTGGAAATGTTGGGAGACATTGAAGACGGAATTTCTTTTTCCGATGCCATGGCAAAACATCCTGAAGTTTTTGAAGGTTTGGCTGTCAGCATGGTCAAAGCTGGAGAGCTTTCTGGAAATCTGCAACGCTCTGTTTTGTTTCTGGCTGAGAACAGTGAAAAAAACTATGAGTTGAATTCAAAAATCAAAGGCGCACTTTTCTATCCTCTGTTTGTTCTTTCCGCAGCATTAATCATTGGTTTTGTGGTGGCAACCATGGTTTTGCCAAAACTTACTGGAATTTTCAAAGAAATGAACGTTGCCATTCCTTGGTACACAAAGATTTTGATGAGTGTCGGAGATTTCATGAGTTCATATTGGTGGCTGGTTGGTTTGGGAATAATTTTGGCAATTGGGGCAGGAATTTATTATGTCAAAACAGAAGATGGAAAAAAAGAATGGGACATTATCAAAATGAAAATTCCAATCATTGGAGATCTTTTTCAATACGTGTACATTTCTCGTTTTGCTGAGAATTTTGCAGTGCTTTTGGACGGTGGAATTCCGATTGTTCGCGCTTTGATAATCGTCAGTGAGGTTGTGAACAGCACGGTGTATGAAGCTGTGATTCTCAGAGCTGCTGATGAAGTCAAACAAGGAGGAACGATGAGTAGTGTTTTTGCCAGGAGCATGTATTTTCCACCGATTGTTTCTCAGATGATAAAAATCGGAGAGGACACTGGAAAAATAAGTGAGGTTTTGAAAAATACAACCGTTTTCTACAATCAAGAAACTGACCGCATCACTCGAAACCTTTCAACCATGCTTGAACCAATCATGATCAGCTTTCTTGGGCTTGGAGTTGGAATCTTGGTTTTCTCTGTTTTGGTTCCGATCTACAACATTGCCGGTCAGATACAATAAAAAATACAAATCACAAAAAGTGTGCTATAATAATTTTGTGAGAAAATAAAATTTATTTCAAAGAACTATGAATATCAACAAAAAAAATCACTCGTCAGTTAAAAGAGGTTTTACCTTGATGGAGTTGCTGACGGTTATTGCTATTATAGGGATTTTGGCTGGAGTTGTTATGGTTAGCACGCAAGGAAGTGTGAATAAATCCAAAACTGCTTCTGCTATTACAACTCTATCCAGCGTTTTGCCAGAACTTGTGACTTGTGCAGATGATGGGGGTTATGGTATTGATACTGTTGCTCCTGCTGCGACTGCATTTGTATGTTGCAAAAATCCCGCTATAAACATAGCAGCTTGTGACACTCTCGGTACTGATAATCTTACTGGGCATACTGTGAAATGGCCAGATATTAACACAAAAACAGGTTATACATACCAAGCAGATCCGGCTGGAACTTTGGCAGCTGGAGACTATGTATTTAAGGCAACCAAAACAGATAGTCCAACCATAACATGCAGCTATGCAACAAATGAATGTACAAACGATTGAAGTTAAGAAAAATTTTGTAAGCTTGGTTTTAAATTTAAATATACGCTGAAAAGATAGAGCTTGCCTGAAGAATCCGTATTCTGCGACAGGCTCTGGTCGATGTTTTTAGCAAAAAAAGTAAACATTAAATAATATATAAATATGACCCCAGTTAAATAGTCGCCAAAGGCGAATTTAACGGGGTAAAAAAATAGTATGAAAAAAGGTTTTACATTGATTGAACTTTTGATTGTTATCGCAATCATCGGTATTTTGGCAGGAGTTATTTTGGTAAGCACAAGTTCAGCAAGAAATAGGGCTAAAATGGCTAATTTTAAATCGCAAGCAAAATCACTTAATTCTGCAATGATTGCTGAATGTGATAAAACCACACCTACGATACTTACTTTTCCTTCTGGTGGAAATGGAACAATTACTACTGCTATAACATGTGCTAATGGCGAAATATTAGCTGGAGCTGTTACTGCGACAGCATCATATGGAGTTTGTGTTGGAACATTGGGTACGACTGGAGTTACATTTGCTGGTGCTGGTTGTTAGTGTTTTTGGGAATGCTTTTACCTTCCCAAATTAATTGGGAAGGTAAAAAGTATTTGCTATAATAAATAAGAAATAAATATGAAAAGAGTTCATTTGTTTGAAAAAAAAGGTTTTACATTGATTGAACTTTTGATTGTTATCGCAATCATCGGTATTTTGGCAGGAGTTATTTTGGTTAGCACAAGTTCAGCAAGAAATAGGGCTAAAATGGCTAATTTTAAATCGCAAGCAGCATCACTTAATTCTGCAATGATTGCTGAATGTGATAAGGAAACAGTTGATCTGACTGGACTTGTTTGGCCGGATGCCACCACTGGTAGCATAACAACTCCTTTGGACTGTTTGGATGGTGAGATATCTGATGGGGTTACGACGGCTGATGCTGCAGTAGGTGACTGTGTTGGAACGCTTGGCCAGACAGGGGTTGCATTTGCTGGTGCTGATTGCTAATTATGAAAAATGAGAAGATGAAGTATGTTACTAATATAAAGAAACAAGCCAAGAGCTTGTTTCTTTTTTTGCATGGTTCTCATTTGAATATTTACCCCCCCAAAAAAAATTCACCAAAAAATCCCAACCAAACATTTCCCAAGGAAGTGGCACAAAGCTGCTTCTTTTTGTGGTTCAAGGCTCTGGTTTGAAAAAAGATGGCTTATCTGAGCCCTTATTTTTATACGATGGTATCGTATAAATACTTGACAAATTATACGATGGTATCGTATAATTATACTGTAATCGTTAAGTAGTTTTTGTCTTATGGAAAAAATATTATATCGCTACAATCCTTGGTGGGAGGAGGAATACAAGCCAGCCGTAACTTTCAAGCGGCCTGGTGTGTTTGCTAAATTGAAAGATAGCTTGAAAACAAGACAGATTGTTGTTTTGACAGGGCTGAGGCGTGTGGGCAAAACAACATTGATGAAGCAAATGATCAGCCATTTGATTGATGAGCAAGGTGTTGATCCCGGATTGATTTTCTATGTAAGTCTGGATGACTATCTCTTGACCAACAATACCATATTGGAAATTATTGAAGAATATCGGAAGATTCAGCGCCTCGCTTTCTCTGAAAAGGTGTATTTATTTTTGGACGAAGTTACTTATCAAAAAGATTTTGAATTACAACTCAAGAACATCTATGATCAGCAAAATGCCAAGGTCTACGTTTCATCATCAAGTGCTTCGATCTTGAGAAGCAAAAAAGCTTTTTTAACTGGACGCAATGTTGTTTTGGAAATACTGCCTTTGGATTTTGAAGAATATTTGGGTTTCAAAGAAATTGTGGTTAAAAAAAGCGACAGACATTTGTTGGAAAAGTATTTTGAGGATTTCATGCAAACAGGTGGAATGCCGGAATATGTCCTGACTGGCGATATCGAATATCTGAAAGAGCTGGTTGACGATGTTATTCAAAAAGATATTGCTGCTTTTTATGGAGTGAAAGATGTGCAAGTCCTTAAGGATTTTTTTCTTTTGCTGATGGAAAGATCTGGCAAGGTTTTTAGTATAAACAAGATAGCCAAGATTTTGGATATTTCTCCTGATTCCGCAAAAAGATATTTGCAAATGTTTGCAGATTCATTTTTGATCTTTCTTGTTTCAAGATTCGGAAAAACCAATGAGCGATTATTGTCAGCCAAAAAAATTTATGCAGCAGACCTGGGTATGCGTGTGTATTTTACCGGTTTTCGAGACAAGGGGAGTTTGTTTGAAAATTATGTGTATTTGAAGATAAAAAAATTCAATCCATCCTATGTTTATCAAGACGGAAATGAAATTGATTTTTTAACAGAGGGAAAGACACTCATTGAAGTCAAATATAACGCTCAAATGGGTGTGGATCAGAAAGAATTGTTTGATAAGATTAAAGTAAGAGAAAAAATATTAATAGAGAATATTTTTGATTTGGAAAAAATAAGCAATTTGGAGAAATAAAATCTAAAGCAGAGGGATGAATTTTTCATGAAAACTTCCAATCAAGCATTCCTCAAAGAAGCGGCTCAGCGTTGCTTCTTTTTTGTGCTTCAAGACCCTAGATCTTTTTTCAGCCAACACTATCACACTAGATAGTGCGATAGTGTTGACTGGTTGGATGCGAAAAATTAACTTGTTTTTTCTGGTATTTGTAGTAAAATATGCATATGGAAACATTGGATAAGGAGAAAATTGAAGAAATTGCAAAAAAGCATGGGCTGAAGCTCCTGCTTCTTTTTGGTTCGCAAGCAAGCGGAAAAACTCACAAATTCAGCGACTTTGATTTTGGGTTTATCAGCAAAAAAGAGTTGAGCTATTTGGATAGAAGCGTTTTGGTGCATGACCTTGCTGGACTTGTGAAGAATTCAAAAGTGGAGGATGTTGACCTTATGAAGGCCGGACCATTTCTTTTACGAGAAATCATAAGAAACAATAAGCTGCTTTTTGAACAAGAATATGCTTACGCCGATTTCTATTCTCGTGCCGTAAGAACATATTTTGAGGCAAAACCGTTTTTTGAACTTCAATCTGAGATATATGCAAAAAATATAAAACAATTAAGAAAAACATATGCTCAATAAAGAACTTGTTCAAAGAAAAATTAATAAAATAGAAATTTATACTGAGGAATTGCAACCAATTTTAAAACTTACACCTAGCGAAATTCTTAGTGATTATACGAAGCTGAGAACAGTTGAAAGAAATTTTCAATTGATGGTGGATACTGTAATTGATATTAATACTCATATAATTTCACAAGATAATTTGCGTGCGCCAGAGGATGCCACAGACACTTTTCATGTTTTGGAAAAGGTGCATGTTTTGCCAATGGAATTTGTCCAGAAATTTTCTCCAGTTGTTGGTCTTCGAAATAAAATTGTGCATGATTACGAAGATATTAATGTGGAAAAATTAATCAATGATATTAAAACAGGCGTTTCGCAATTTGGTGAATATGCTGTTTATATTGACGTTTTCATGAAAAAGCGCTAACGCCATTGAGACCGTCAATGAGTGACCTAACAAGGAAACAGGCAAAGCAAAAATTTCAAAAGAACCATGTGCTTGTGTGACCAATTTTAGTCTTTATTATTGTACGATGGTATTGCATAATTGACAGAAAAAACAGGAGATGTAGAATAAAATTACTATGAAGAAAAAAGAACTTACAATTAATGATTTGGCAGTGATGATGAATGAGGGATTTGAAAAATCCGGAAGAATCACTGATAAAAAAATTGAAGACCTGGCTGGGATGGTTCAGCGAGGCTTTGTTCAGATTGACAAACGTTTCGAACAAGTTGACAAACGTTTTGAGCAAGTTGACAAACGTTTTGAACAAGTTGACAAGCGTTTTGAACAAGTTGACAAACGTTTTGATAAATTAGAAAAAAAGGTTGATGATATTCAAAACAAAGTAACTCAGATCGACAGAAGACTTTTCAGTGTTGAAGAAGATGTCGCAGAAATTAAAATCAAGCAATATGGAGATTTGCTCAAGAGAATTAATTTCATTGAAAAAACACTTGGAATTGCACGATGAGGCTTTTTTGTGCGTTATTGTTAAAATATTTGTTTTAAGTTAAAAAGCATGCAAATAAAACTGGCATGTTTTTTGTTTTTGTGGTAAAATTTAGGAAGTTAAGATTTTATTTTGTCATGCTGAATTTATTTCAGCATCTCTTGGAGCAGAGCGTTCGGCGTGTTAAAACCCGTAGATTCTGAAACAAGTTCAGAATGACATTAAATTTATTATGATCATCATATTCTTACTTTTTGGTTTGATTATTGGAAGCTTTTTGAATGCGGTGGTGTATCGCTTGAATGCGGTTGAATCTTTGTTGGAACGCTCTCATTGTCCGAATTGCAAAAAAAAGGTGCGATGGTTTGACAATGTGCCATTGCTCAGTTTTATTCTGCTTAGCGCAAAGTGCAGGGATTGCGGTGAAAAAATTTCTTGGCAATATCCTTTGGTGGAAGCATCAACTGGAATTATGTTTGCAATTCTCGGAAACTATTTTTTTAGTCCCATTGATCTGGGCAGTTGGATTTTGACAGCTTTTTATTTGACAGTTTTTTCCATTTTGGCAGTAATTTTTGTGTATGATTTCAAATATATGGAAATTCCAATGATAGCCCTGTGGCTCGGGGTCGGAGTTTCATTGCTTTATCTTGTGGGCAACGATTGGCAGAATTTTCATTTTGCTGCTTCAATTTTTGATCTTGGAACAATCTCTGGCATTCTTGGAGGAGTTGTTGCTTTTCTTTTTTTCTTTGCCTTGGCAGCTTATTCGAAAGAAACTTGGATGGGATATGGTGATGCATATCTTGGCTTGTTGATTGGTTTGATTGTTGGATGGCCAAACATTTTGTGGGCGCTAACTTTGTCTTTCACAATCGGTGCCTTGGTCAGTGTTGGGTTGATTGCACTTAGAAAAAAGAACATGAAAAGTCAAGTTCCATTTGCACCATTTCTTGTTGTGGGAACTTTTTTGATTGTGGTTTTGCCGCAGGCTTTTCCTGCACTTAAATATTGGTTGATGATATTATAATTATGAAAAACAAGTTTTCAAAAACAAAAAAAATCTTTCTGTCATCCAAGCACGGTTTTTCTTTGATGGAACTTTTGCTTGTTGTTGCAATCACACTTATCGCAACAGCAGCAATTTTTTCAAGCAACAATAGCAAGAAAGCTTCTTCAGAAGTTGAATCTGCAGCCAGGCAAGTCGCAGCACATCTGAGAAGTTTGCAAAACGAAGCTTTGGCTGGGAAACAAATAGGGGCTAGCTATATTGACAAGTTTGTGTTTACGGTAGCAAGTCCTACCGTGAGTAAATATAAAATAGCATATTATGATGATCCTAATCCTAATTCAATACAAGAGTCAGAATTTGATTTGGAGAAAAAAAAGGTATCAATTAGTCCAATCTCTGTTTCCTTTACTTCTCCATTTGGAAAACCTGTGGGCTATGTAACAATAACGATAACATCAACCAGGGCAGGAAGTTCAGAAACTCGTTATATTTGTGTTTCAGCAAATGGCATCATTAATGACCAAATAAGTGCGTGTCCATAATAAAAATATTTTTAAAATTTTTATACAAAATGAAAAATAAACAAAAAATATCAAACAAAGCAGGTTTTTCTTTGGTGGAAGTTTTGATTTCACTTTTGGTTCTTACTGCAGGGATCACTGGAGCCATTGTTTTGATGACCGGAAACATAAAAAATCATAACAATACAAAAAATCAGATAATTGCCGGAGAACTTGTGCAAGAAGGAATTGAACTTATTAGAAATTATGTGGATCAAGGGAATATGACAAGCTTGAAAGCAGCAGGTTCGGTTGTTGCTAGTATTGACTATACTTCAACTGCACCCACCTCGCTTGTTGATGCTGGAAGACTATATTTTCTTGCCTCAAGTTTAAGATATACGATTGATGCAAATAATAGTGTTCCCACAATGTTTTATAGAAAAATAGATATCGACACGACTAATGCTAGTTTTGTTGAAGTTAAGAGCACTGTAAATTGGAACAGTGATGGATCTTTTCCTTTGACTTGCAGTTTTACAAACAAATGCATTTCATCAATTGCTGTTTTTCCAGTATTGTAAGAATAATTTTTTTTGGCACTAAAATGAAAAAAAATAAAATAACAAAAAAAAATCTAAAACTGAAGAAAAAAGGATTTTCCTTGGTTGAGGTGTTGGTGGCGGTGTCTATTTTTGCATTTACCTCAGTTTTGATCGCGGGAGTCTTTTCGGGTTTTTTGAAAAATTCAATTGAGGCAAAAAAGAATCAAAAAAACATGGAAAGTGCTCGCTATGCTTTGGATTTGATGGCAAAGACTTTGCGAACAAGTGTTGCTAGTAGTATAGCTGATGAAGAGATACATGTTTTTGATAATACACAAAAAAGGTGTGTTATTTATAAGTATGATAATGCAAATAAAAAAATGTTGACAGGGACTAGCGGCGGCGCATCACTTGCAAATGTATCAGCATGTACACCGACCGTGTGGAGTGGAATAACTCTTTCAGATTTGACTTCGTCTGGGACTATAGCTTCGGCAAATTTTTCAGGAACTGCAATTTCCCTTGGGAGAATTACAATGAGTCTTGGTATTCCTTCTGCAAATCCAAACACTTATTCCTCAACAGTTCAAACAACGGTTTCTTTGAGACAGTAGATGCACAAGATACAATAAATTTTATATAATCAGTGGTGTTGTAGTATATTCCAATACAGAAATGGGCCCCCAAATGTAATCTACAATATTGGGCATTTTTGAAAAATTAGCTAACTTTGATTTTAGAAAATACCTTCATTTTTTCCTTCCTCATTTCTTTACCTGCTTC
>Ga0209319_1001406_pt1 | contig 19889 bp, 18 predicted proteins | sample RifGroE2_FD_184000 | JGI IMG/M metagenome (GOLD analysis project Ga0209319, IMG submission 184000) | Groundwater microbial communities from Rifle, Colorado - Groundwater E2 (SPAdes) (version 2) | ecosystem: Environmental > Aquatic > Deep subsurface > Groundwater | place: Rifle, Colorado, United...
GCTTTAGGTTTCATATTCATTTTGTTTCTCTAAGATACTGAATATCTTAATGATAACAAAATAAATCTATCCTAAATTATTAACAAAAAAAAAAGAAGCTGTCCTTTTGAGACAGCCTCTTTCTTTAATAATCAACTAATTAGTAGTTAGATTTTTTTATCGGTTGTGAACTTAAACTGACCTACAATAACCCATTGTTTTGTATTTCTGTCAAATGTATATTCAATTTTCTCGGTCATATAGTTTAATTCGTTATAAGTAGCAACAAATCGGGTAAAGTTAGCCCAGTCTTTGATCGAACTATCATATTTCTTCTCAATATACTCAGTTTGATTTCCTTTTTTATCATAAACCAATTCCATTTGAATTCCTTCTAACCAGTTCTTTTTGCTTTGGTTATAAGTATATCTTGTTTCGGAGGTTTTATTACCACGTATATTATATTCCATAGTATATTTTCCATCAACCTTCCATTCACCATTTAGGTATGATTCTGAGATAACTATTGTTGGCGGGTTAAAAGGATTCTCATATTCCATATTAAAACGTTTATGATTATCCCAGTTTTTTGTAATTCCATTATACAGATTCACAGTAACTACATTCTGTTCTCCACTTGAATTGTACTTTATAAGATACTTCATAACGTTAAACCATTCGTTTGTAGGTCGTTTCCATTCTTGGAAAAGAATCTCGTCTTTTTGGTTTCCTTTATACGAGGTAGTACGAAGTTTAGCATTAACCCAATTATTGAAATTTTTGTCCCAAGCCTGAGTTATTTCTTCTGTTTCTTTACCTTTTTCGTCATACGAGTAGTTTACTTTTAAATAATTCTCCCAGCTCTTTGTTTGTTTTGCATAAACCTGAACAAAATTTTCAATAGGATCATTTTTAGTATTAAATCTTCTTACTTCTCTTTGGAAGTAAATCCATGAGTTTGATGCTGCATCAAATTCAAAAGTGTAGAGAGTATCAGCTCCTGCCCAGTTCATTTTTGTTTTATTATCATCGGGGATTTCTGATTTAGGTTGGGCGTTTGCACCTAATACCATTAATACTGATATTGCTATCCCGATCATAATTTTCATCGTTGTTTTCATAGCTTTATGTTTTTGGTTATTCATTTAAAACTTTTTATTTGTGTTTTCTATACTAAAGATTATGATCAATAAAAACACCCTATCTTTTTTTTAAAAATTTTCGTACCAACTAGGATTTTAAGCAAAACAACAACCATTTTAATGATTGTTGTTCCAAATTAATAATTGTATAAAATAGATTATTCGTATCGCAATGAGCTAACAGGATTTTTATTAGCTACTTTTAATGAATGAAATGAAACAGTAATAATGGCTATTAAAAATGAGAATATAGCAGAAAGAATAAAAATATCGATTGTTAGATGAATTTTATATGCGAAACCTTGTAGCCATTTATTCATTCCATAATATGCTATTGGTATTGCGATTAAATTAGCAATAAAAACCCAAATTGCAAATTCGCTTGAAAGATGTATTAATATTTTGTTAACCGATGAGCCTAAAACTTTCCTAATACCAATTTCTTTCGTTCGGCTTTCAGCTATAAAAGCAGACATTCCAAACAAGCCCAATGCCGCAATAAATATTGCCAGGATAGAAAAATATTTGAAAAATTTTGCTAATCGTTCTTCGCTTTTATACATTTTGTCAAAGGCCTGATCAATAAAAGTATATTCGAAGGGAATGCTGGGACATATTTTTTCCCATTCTTTCTGAATTATTTTTAGGGTTGAAGGTATATCTTCCGGGCTAATTTTTATATTTATATAGCCAAACCAATCATCATTCCAAGTCATTCCAAGAGGTCCAATTTCTGCATGAAGCGAAGTAAAATGAAAATCTTTAACTATACCGATAATTTCGCATTCTTTACTTGGAAGTGCCGAAATATACCAGCTATCGCGATGAAATATTGTGCCTGCAGCAATTTCCAATGTGAGGCCAGCTTCTTTTACTGCTCTCTCATTGAGAATTATTTTTTGTTTCTTGTCACCTTGCTTATCCCAGTCGAAATTTCTTCCAGAAATTAATTCTATTTCAAATAAATTAAGATAGTCTGGATCAATGGTGTGTACTTGAATAGTTGTTGAGTTTCCATCGCTATTAAAATCAAAACCTTCAAAATTTGATCCTTGTCCAGGAATTGTCATACTATATGAAGCTTTCTTTATCGTTGGATATTTTAATAAATTTTCTTTAAAAGCTTCTTTAGTATTTCTAAGTGTTGTATTTAACTCTAATGCAACTACTAAATCCTGATTAAATCCCAAATCTTTGTTTTTTAAAAAATTAAGTTGCTTGTTAACTGTAATAGTACAAATTATTAAAGCAACAGAAATTGTAAATTGAACAACAATTAAAATCTTTCTGAATAGCGCAGCCTTTTTACCTTTGGTAATTTCTCCTTTTAAAACATGAACAGGATTAAAAGCAGTTAAATAAAAAGCAGGATAGATGCCCGATATAATTCCAATAGCAAGCATTCCCGATACCATGATAAGTAGAGCTTTAAAATTTAGTAATGTGCTGAAAGAGATATTTGTTAATATCAGATTGTTGAAAATAGGGATACATAATTGTACCAAAGTAATAGCCAGAACAAATGCGATTAACGAAATAAGCATAGATTCGCTTAAGAACTGAATTACTAAATTTCTTTTCATGCCGCCAACTACTTTTCTTAATCCTACTTCTTTTGCTCTTGATGCCGCTCTTGCAGTGGTAAGATTAATGAAGTTTATACAAGCAATAAAAATGATAAAGATGCCAATTGCGATAAAAATCTTAACAGCTTTCTGATTTCCACTCTTTATTCCTGAGATAGTAAGGCGTGTTGTTTTATAAAAATAGGCATCAGATAAATTTCGTAATGTAAAAACTATTTCATCGGCAAGCCATTCAGGAAACATCTTTATATAGAAATCCGAAATTTTTGCTTCAAGTTCTTTAATGTTTGAACCTGGAACCAACCTAAGATAGGTGAAATACTGTGTAGTATTATGATTATTTAAACGTTCTTTCCCATATAACACTCCTAACAAATTTAATGATCCAATAGCATCAATTGTAAGATGCGAATGCTCGACATCTTTTATAATACCCGATACTTTAAATTCTAATCCCGTATTCGATTTTATTATTTGATTTATTGGACTTTCATTTCCAAAGATTTGTTTTGCAGTACTTTCAGTAAGCACTATTTTAAAAGGATCGTCTAAAGCTGTTTCGGGAGTTCCTAAAATAAAATTGAAAGTAAAAATATCCCAAACAGAGCTATCTGCTAAATACAAATTTGGAATTTTAAATGTATTTTCATTATTACTTATTAGCACGTTGTCCAAATATTTCAATCGAACCATTTTTTCAACCTCGGCGAATTGTCCTACATCAATACCCATAGCAGATGTCAAAAAAAGACTTGAATTATCTGCATTTCCTAATTCTAGACGATATATTTGCTCTTTGTCTTTTTGGAAATTGTCAAAAGATAATTCGTGTTTTACATAGAGGGCTATAATTATAAATAACGCAACTCCAATTGCTAATCCAATAATATTTATTAAAGAATGGATTGTGCTTCGTTTAATATTTCTTAATGCTGTAATAAAATAATTCCTTATCATAATTTCATAATTTTAGTTCCTATAATGAACTTTATAAAAATTGTACCAATAATGATAACTATCAAATAATGAGAATGTAAGAAATTGTTTTTGAAATATACAATCTGAGTTTGTATCATTTTGGTACAAATAATTGTATCATATTGAATCGATTTATATATTTGATTATTCAAATTATACAAGTACTTAAATGACAAAGATCAAAGGCGCCATATTAGTTATTGATGATGATCTGGATGTATTAACAACTTGCCGAATGGTGTTAAAGCAAGTATTTTCAAACATCGATATTGTAAGCGATCCTGCTTTTATTCCTACTATTTTAAATGATAATTCATATGATGTAATTATTTTGGATATGAACTTTAAACCAGGTGTTACAGATGGCACAGAGGGTTTGTTTTGGCTAAAAAGGATTCTTACATTAGATTCTAATGCGTCAGTTTTAATGAATACAGCGTATGGTGATATAAAACTAGCTGTTGAAGCCATGAAAATTGGTGCTGTTGATTTTATTGTAAAGCCTTGGGATAGCGAAGTATTTATTGCAACTGTTAAATCAGCATTTAATCTAAGCCAATCAAAGAAAAAAATTTATCAATTAGAAAATACACAGAAAATTCTATCAAAGGATAGTAATAGAGAATTCTCCGAAATAATAAGCAAGTCAAAATCAATGAAGCCAGTATTTTCATCCATTGAAAAGGTTTCGAAAACAGATGCCAATGTTATCATATTTGGGGAGAATGGAACAGGAAAAGAATTAATTGCGAGAGAAATTCATCGAAAATCAAATCGAGCAAATAAACCTTTTATAAATGTTGATTTAGGATCTTTAACAGAATCATTATTTGAGTCAGAATTATTTGGACATACCAAAGGTGCTTTTACCGATGCCAAGGAAGACAAACCAGGAAGGTTTGAAATAGCTTCTGAGGGAACTTTATTTCTTGATGAAATAGGAAACCTCCCACTCAATCTTCAATCGAAGTTATTGTCCGTAATTCAGAATAGAGTAATAACAAGAGTTGGCTCAAATAGGGAAATAAAAATAGATATACGATTAATCTGTGCAACCAATCGGGATTTATATTTTATGACAGAAAACGGAGAATTTAGGCAAGATTTATTATATCGAATAAATACGGTCGAAATAAACTTACCTCCCTTGCGATCAAGGTCAGATGATATCCCTTTATTAGCTGATTATTTTCTAAATAAATTTTGTTTAAAGTACAATAAGAGAGGTTTAAAAATAGTATCTGATGGCTACATTGCATTAAAAGAGTATTTATGGCCCGGAAATATTAGAGAACTGCAACATTTGATCGAAAGGGCTGTAATTATGTCTGAAGACAAATTCTTAACCGAAAATGATTTTGTATTAAAAAAGTCAAGTGAGAATTATACTACTAAATCACTAAATATTGATGAATTAGAAAAGCAGGCAATAATTAATGCCTTAAATAAATGTAATAGAAATTTTTCAAAAGCATCAGAAGAATTAGGTTTTGGGCGAAGTACCTTATATAGAAAAATGAAGAAATATGGAATTTAAGACATTTAGATATAATATTATCTTCTATTTGGTGACCATAATTTTTTTATCTGTTGGCGGAGTATATATTTTATTAGAAAAGTATTATTGGTTAGTGTCTTTCTGGATTTTCATATTTGACTTCTTTATTATCGTTTCATTTTTAAAATATATTCAAAAGGAACACCAAAAACTCGCGTATTTTATTTCTTCTGTTAGTCAGAAAGATTTTTCAGTACCCAGCTCAAAAAAATACTCAGATCAAGAAATAAATTTAGCATTTAAAAAATTATCAGATGTTGTAAAGTCGTTGAGAGAGGAGGCTGAAATAAATTATCAATACCTGCAAATGATAATTAATCAGGTAGATGTTGTTATTATTTGCGCTAACCTAAATAATGAAATTGTACTTTTAAATAATGCTGCAGATCTGTTCTTCGGAAAAAGAAAACTAAAAACAATAGGTTCATTATCTAAAATCGATCCTGTTTTACCTGGTATCTTAACTGAGCTAAAATTAAATGAAAAGAAGATAATAAAACTACATCATTCTGAAGAAATAAATAGCTATTCTATTCAGGTTGCTGAATTTAAAATTGTTAATGAAAAATTTCGATTATTTACAATAAATAATATTCAGAGTGAATTAGAGCAAAACGAGATAGAATCGTGGCAAAGACTTACAAGGGTTATTACCCATGAAATTATGAATTCTGCTATTCCTATATCAAACTTATCAAAATTAGTATATACACAATTATATAATGAAAATGGAATTTATAACGATAAAAAAGATCAAGAACAAAAAGACGATATAAGAGAGAGTCTTCAGACAATTAGTAGCAGGAGCAAAGCTTTGGCTGATTTTGTTCAGGCAACAAAAAACTTTACAAAAATGCCGAAACCCGAGTTGGAGAATATCCTGATTAGTGGCTTAATAAAGAGAGTTTTAGCATTATTAAAACAAAAAATAAAAGACTCAAATATTTCTGTTGAAGTTTCATATTCAAACGAAAATATATTAGTATTAGCTGATAAATCACTGATTGAGCAAGCCCTTATTAACATAGTTTTAAATGCAATTGAAGCTATTTCAGATTCTTTTGAACCAAAAATCAAAATACTTGTTTATAGTAATGAGAAAAATCAAACATTGATTTCAATTTCTGATAATGGAGAGGGTATAAAAAAAGAAATTCTTGAAAATATTTTCATCCCATTTTTTACTACAAAGAGAAATGGCTCGGGAATAGGGTTAAGTCTTGCAAAACACATTATGCTTTTACATAAAGGAAATTTGATAGTAAAATCTATCCCGGGTGAGGGATCTACTTTTATATTTATTTTTTAACATTTGTTGTTATTAAATAAAATGTTGGAAAAACAAACCCGTATTGTTTATAAATAACATAAATATTTGTTTTTTTTTATAAGATATGCAGTATTTTCACGTTTTTAAATTTGTCTAAATTATTTGTATATGGTAAATATAAATCAGGTTGATGGTGAATACCATGTTTCATTTTATAATACTCCTAAGCTGAATATTATTAATTCTAAAGAAATTGAAGCACAACTAATTGATTTAACTAAAAAAGAAAGTACTGGATTGGTTCTTAATCTTTCGGAAGTTAAATTTATTGATAGTTATGGATTTGAATCCTTGCTTAATATATATCGTTCGGCAAAAATGAACAACTCTTCATTTAAATTAATGAATGTTTCTAACGAAGCTTATGAGCTGCTTAAACTTGTTGAATTAGATAAGGTTTTTGAGTTAGCTTAATTAGCCAAGTTTCGTTAATTTACTGATTCGCCAATCAGGGTGGCCGAAGTAGAATCAATAATCTCTACCTGTACATAGTCGCCAATATTATAGTTTTTGCGTGGAAAAACTACAACTTTATTTTGCGAAGTTCTTCCAAACAAACGATCTTTCGACTTCTTTGAATAACCCTCAACCAATACTTCGAAAACCTTTCCCAGATCTTCTTTCTTGCTTTTACTCGACAACTCATTCTGAAGATCGATAATTTCGGTTAATCTTCTTGATTTTATACTTTCTTGTATATCATCTTTTAAATGACGCGCAGCATAGGTATTTGGTCGCTCAGAATATTTGAACATATAAGCGAAATCGTAGTTCACCTCTTTCATTAAACGAAGAGTATCTAAATGATCTTCTTCAGTTTCTCCCGAAAAACCAGTCATTATGTCTGTAGAAACAGCACAGTCAGGAAGTATTGTTCTGATTGCTTTTATACGATCCAAATACCATTCACGGGTGTAACCACGTTTCATTAGTTCGAGTACTCTTGTACTTCCCGATTGTGCTGGTAAATGAATATGACGACAAATATTAGCATGTTTTGCCATCTTATGTAGAACTTCATCCGACATATCTTTTGGATGCGAGGTTGAAAATCGAACTCGCAAAGTTGGACTAACCTGAGCCACCATTTCTAGCAACTGCCCGAAAGAGAATTTTTCGTTATTTTCATCTTTCCAATTATAAGAATCCACATTTTGACCAATAAGAGTGACTTCCTTATACCCTTTTTCGAATAGCTCACTTACCTCTTTTAGTATCGATTTTGGATCACGGCTGCGTTCTGCCCCGCGAACATAAGGAACAATACAATAGGAACACATGTTGTTGCAACCACGCATAATAGAAACGAATGCCGAGATACGGTTTTTATCCAAACGTATCGGACTAATATCTGCATAAGTTTCTTCTCTTGATAAAAGTACATTTACGGCTTTGTGGCCAAGTCCGGCATTTTCCAGAAGACCTGGAAGGTCACGATAGGCATCTGGACCGACTACAATATCAATAGTTTTTTCTTCTTCAATGAGTTTTTCTTTTAGTCGTTCTGCCATGCAACCAATTACTCCAATAGTTAATTGTGGTTTCTTTTTCTTTATCTGCCTAAAAACGTCAAGCCTACCCCAAACTCTTTGTTCTGCATTTTCACGAATAGAACAGGTATTTACTAGAATTACATCGGCAAGCTGAATGTCTTCAGTTATTTCATAACCACTCTCTTTTAGTATCGACGCTACCACCTCACTGTCGGCAATATTCATTTGGCAGCCATATGTTTCTATATATAATTTAGTCTTGCTTTCCATTGTATATTTATGTTTGGAGTAAAAATAATCAAGCAAATTTATCAAAATTATGAGCTAAAAGTGATAATAATTTATGTTGATATAATAAAATAAGGCTAGCGAATCTGAAATGCCCGCATTTATTAAAGTTATGATGCCGTGTTTTTAAACATTAATTTGTATTTTTTTTGTAAATTGATTTGAAAACCCCGTTACCGTTTTTTTAATATCAACCTTTTGTTAATTTTACATTTTAACGTTCGGATTCTTTTTTAAAAAATATTTTATGTCAGGTCATAGTAAGTGGTCAAAAATAAAGCGAAAAAAGGGAGCAATTGATGCCAAGCGATCAAAAATGTTTTCAAGTGTTGTTAAAGAAATTACTATTGCAGTAAAAGAAGGCGGAAGTGCTGATCCCGAGTCTAATTCAAGGTTACGTTTGGCTATTAATAATGCCAAGGGAGTAAATATGCCTAAAGAGAATATCGATAGGGCAATAAGTAAGGCAGATAAAGAAGGGGCGCATCTCGAAGAAGTTATTTACGAAGGATATGCACCTAGCGGAATAGCGTTAGTAATAGAATGTTTAACAGATAATACAAATCGTTCTGTTAGTTTTGTGCGTGCCGTATTTAATAAATATAATAGTAATCTGGGTAAAACTGGTTCGTTAAGTTTTCTTTTCGAATCAAAAGGCATTTTTACAATTCCATTAACTGATAACATAAATATGGATGAGTTTGAGCTTGAAATTATTGATGCCGGAGCCCAGGATTTCGAAATTGATGATTCGGAAATTACAATTACCACAGCCAAAGAAGATTTTGGTACTATGCAGAAAAAACTGGATGCCATGGGTATTCAAATACAAAATGCCTCATTACAAAGAATCCCTAACGAAACAAAAATAATTGATGTTAATTCTGCTCTTCGTGTACTTAAAATGATCGATGCTTTTGAAGAAATTGAGGATGTGCAGAATGTATTTCATAATCTTGAACTTACAGATGAGATAGCTGCCGCAATGGAAGGGCAATAGAGTAGGCTGGGGTTTTTATCACACAAAAGTTTCAAGGGAACATTGCTATTTATCTTCGGTTTAAATATTTTGTATATTTAGCCAAACATTAAAATCTGTGAAAAAATATATTTTAGCCCTTGATCAGGGCACCTCAAGCTCAAGAACAATTATCTTTGATAAAAATCTGGTTATTTCAGGATCTGAGCAACAAGAATTTGCTCAATTTTATCCACATGCCGGATGGGTTGAGCATGATCCATTAGAAATTTGGGAAACCCAAATAGGAACAGCACAAAAGCTTATAAAAAAACTGGGGATTAATCCTGAAGAAATAGCTTCTATAGGTATTGCAAATCAACGCGAAACAGTGGTTGTTTGGGATAAAAAAACAGGAACACCCATTTATAATGCATTAGTTTGGCAGGATAAAAGAACAGCCGATGCATGTCAACAGTTGAAAGAAGAAGGATGGAGTGATTATATTAAACAAAATACAGGTTTAGTTATTGATTCATACTTTTCTGCTACAAAAATTCAATGGATACTAAAACATGTTGATGGCGCCATTGAACGTGCTAAAAAAGGAGAATTATTAGCTGGAACAATTGATACCTGGCTTGTATGGAAACTTACAGGGGGAGGGCTGCATATTACAGATTATTCTAATGCTTCACGAACACTCCTTTTTAATATCCGTAATCTGAAATGGGATCCAAAATTACTTGATCTTTTCGAAATCCCTGAAATATTGCTTCCCGAAGTCAGAATGTCATCCGAAGTATATGGAAAAACTAATGCATCTGTTTTTGGAGCTGAGGTTCCTATTGCTGGAATCGCTGGTGATCAGCAAGCTGCATTGTTTGGGCAAACATGCTTTAGCGAGGGAATGGCAAAGAACACATATGGAACAGGCTGCTTTATGCTCATGAATACCGGCAAAAAGATGGTTGAGTCAAAATCAGGTTTGCTTACAACGATTGCATGGGGAATTAATGGGGAAGTGCAATATGCTCTTGAAGGGAGCGTTTTTATAGCTGGTGCAGCAATAAAATGGTTGCGCGATGCATTAAAACTTATTACTTCTGCATCAGATACTGAGCGAATAGCAAACGAAGTGAAAGATACAGAAGAAATTTATGTTGTCCCCGCTTTTTCCGGATTGGGTGCTCCGTATTGGGACATGTATGCCCGAGGAGCTATTCTGGGTCTTACACAAGGAGTTACCGATAAACACATTGTACGCGCAACACTGGAATCATTGGCTTATCAAACAATGGATGTGCTTAAAGCTATGGAAAAAGATTCGGGTATAGAACTGAAAACTCTTAATGTGGATGGTGGTGCATCAGCCAATAATTTTTTATTGCAATTTCAAGCTGATCTTTTAAATGTTGATGTAGTAAGACCTGATAATATTGAAACAACTGCTTTGGGAGCAGCTTATCTGGCAGGGTTGGCAACCGGATTTTGGTCGATGATCGAAATTAATAACCAAAGAAAAATAGATAAAACCTTCTCTCCGTTAATGGAAGACTATATGCGTATTAAATTATATAGTGGCTGGAAAAAAGCTGTTGAGAAAGCCATGCATTGGCAACAATAAAAATGTGCATGGTATTTGTTATCCTAATATGAATAAAAAATAATTATATGCGCTTAAAGAGAATATTCAGTCTGCAATTGGTACTAATTATACTTTCCTTATCAAGCTGTAGTGTTTATAAATCAATTGATGTTGGTGATATAACCGATGTTAAATTCAGAGGGATGACTGATAATAAAATCTTGCTCGATCTAAAAATTCCAATTACGAATCCAAATAATTTCAATCTTAAAATAAAATCATTGGACCTTGACATCTCTGTAAATGGTAAATATATGGGGAAAATGAAGAATGACTCGCTTATTATAATTCCTAAAAAGTTTAATGGTGTAAAAAACTTTCCAGTAGTTATTGAGGTTGATAATATACTTTCTAGTGCCATGTCTTTTTATAAGCTTAAGAATGCAAGACAAGTAGATATAGGTCTTGATGGAAAAATTATTGCAAAATCTTTTTTGCATAAAAAAACAGTTAAAGTGTCTGAAAAGCAGACCATTGATTTAAAAGAAAAAATGGGAAAAATCAATCTCTAATTCTGGTAAAAAATACTTAATTTAGCGGCATAATTTTTTATTTCATTATGAGAGTCTCAATACTGGTAATTATTGTATTTATTGTCTTCTCCAAAATCCTTTTAGCACAAGATGATCATAACTCATCTGATTTGTATCCTACAGCAATCTTTCATAGTCTTGCCGAAAAAAAAGATGATAATGGTAATGTCGTTATTTATCAGGATGACAGGTTAAATAAAATAGTTTGGAAACATGTATCTCAGAATAAAGAATTTAATGGGGTACAAGGATTCAGGATTCGTATTTTCTCCGATCTGGGTCAAGCAGCTAGGGAAAAATCACAAGATGCAAATGCTAAGTTTAACGAATTATTTCCAGAAATTTCGGTCTATCGCGAATATGATAGCCCTTATTTTAAGGTATATGCCGGTGATTATAGAACAAAAAATGACGCAATTAAAGATTTTAAACGAATAAAAACATATTTTCCATCTGCATTTATTGTTCCGGGACGAATAAATTTCCCCAAACTGGATGATTAAACATAAAAGTTAATGCCTGCAATAAAAGATATAAGCGAACTGAAAAAAATATCTTTAGAAATTCGGAAAGATGTTATCAAAAGCCTTTCTGAAGCAGGTTCAGGTCACCTAGGAGGATCTTTGGGTTTAGCCGATGTTTTTACTTGTCTGTATTTCAGTATTCTCAACCATAATCCACAAAGCCCAGATTGGGAAAATCGTGATCGACTGATTTTATCTATTGGGCATGTTGCTCCGGTCTTTTATGCATCTTTAGCACATGCAGGATATTTTAAAAAAGAAGAGCTTTTAACTCTCAGAAAATTTGGTTCCCGACTTCAGGGACACCCAGGAAAAGAACATGGTTTGCCCGGAATAGAGCTTTCTTCAGGATCATTAGGGCAAGGACTATCTGTTGCTGTTGGACTTGCTCTGGCTGCAAAAATCGACAATAAAAACTGGCGTGTATTTTCTATTCATGGCGATGGAGAAATGCAAGAAGGTTCTATTTGGGAAGCAGCAATGAGTGCTTCACATTATAAACTTGATAACCTGATTGCTCTTGTTGATAGAAACTCTTTACAGATTGATGGTAAAACGTCGGATGTGATGGAAATCGAGCCTTTGTCTAATAAGTTTGAATCGTTTGGGTGGAATGTGCTCCATTGTGATGGACATGACCATAAAAATATAATTGAATCATACGAAAAAGCATTCCAATTGAAAAATAAACCAACAGTAATTATTGCCAAAACAATTATGGGAAAGGGAGTAAAAAGTGTTGAGAATGAATTTTCGTGGCATGGCAAAGCTCCCTCGACTAAGCAAGCTGAGGAGTTTCTACTTGAGTTAAACGATAGTTATTATAATAAAAAATGATATTTGAAGCAAAGCAGCATAAGCCAACACGTTTTGGATTTGGGGAAGGTTTAAAAGAGCTTGGAGGGAAATACCCCGAAATAGTTTCTTTGGGAGCTGATATTACAACATCTGTAAGTATGAATTTCTTTAGAGAAGCTTTTCCTGATCGATTCTTTTCACTGGGTATCGCCGAACAAAATATAATGGGCGTTGCTGCCGGTTTAGCCTTGGGTGGTAAAATTCCTTTTGCAGCTACCTATGGAGTGTTTTCTGCACTACGCACAACAGACCAAATTAGAGTTTCCATTTGTTATAATAACTTGCCGGTGAAAATTGGTGGCGCTCATGCTGGTATTTCTGTAGGTCCCGATGGGGCAACTCATCAGGCGTTGGAAGATATTGCTATAATGAGAGTTTTGCCCAATATGACTGTTCTCTCTCCTTGCGATGCTACCCAAACCAGATTGGCAACAATTGCAGCTGTTGAACAGGTTAAAGGTCCAGTATATATACGCTTTGGTCGTGAACCAGTTCCTGATTTTACATCAGAGAATTTGCCTTTCGAAGTGGGTAAGGGGCAAACATTAAAAGAAGGTAATGATATTACCATTATAGCTACCGGGCATTTGGTGTGGGAGGCTTTACAAGCAGCTTACGAACTTGAAAAACAAAATGTTCGTTTACGTGTTATAAATATTCACACAATTAAACCAATCGATACTGAAATTATTATTAAAGCAGCAAATGAAACAGGTGCGATTATTACTGCAGAAGAGCATCAGATATATGGAGGTTTAGGTAGTGCCGTTGCAGAGGTACTTGTAAAAAATGCTCCAGTGCCTGTCCATATGATTGGCATGAACGATTGCTTTGGTGAGTCAGGTAAGCCTGATGAGCTAATGCAGAAATATGGAATGAAAGCTGAACATATTATTTCGGCTGTAAAGAAAATGTTGAAGTTGAACTAATCAATTGATTAAATTATAAAATGAGCGATCAAATAAAACACGAATGCGGAATAGCATTAATCAGGTTGTTAAAACCACTGGAATATTATCAATCGAAGTACGGATCGTGGATGTATGGATTACATAAGCTGTATCTGCTCATGGAAAAACAACATAATAGAGGTCAGGATGGAGCAGGATTGGCAACGCTTAAGCTCGATCCAATTGCAGGACGCAAATATATACATCGATTCAGATCGAATAGCTCTACTCCAATTAAAGATGTATTTGATGAGGTAAATTCCTATCATGCTAAAGCTCAACAAAAAAATCCTGATCTTTTAAGTGATCCACTGTGGGCAAAAGAAAACTTGCCATCAGCGGCATGCCTTTATCTTGGTCATCTACGTTATGGTACCTTTGGCGGCGGTGATATTGAATTTGTTCAACCATTGATGCGCGAAAATAACTGGAAATCGAGAAATCTTATTCTTGCTGGTAATTTTAATATGACCAATGTGGATGAGCTTTTTAAAGTTTTAATTGATCTGGGACAACACCCGAAAGAATACTCCGATACTGTAACTGTTCTAGAAAAAGTAGGTCATTTTCTAGATGAGGAAAATCAATTACTCTTTCGCCAGTATAAAAACGAAGGTTTTTCAAATAAGGAAATATCAGAGCTTATTGCCAAAGATATTGATGTTAAAAAATTATTACAGGAGGCAAGTAAAGATTGGGATGGTGGTTATGCTATGGCAGGTATTATTGGTCATGGCGATTCTTTTGTATTACGCGATCCATGGGGTATACGACCTGCATTTTATTATAAGGATGATGAAATTGTTGTGGTAGCATCAGAGCGCCCTGTGATACAAACGGTAATGAATGTGAAAGCTGAGGCTATAAAAGAAATTAATCCGGGCGAAGCACTAATAATAAAAAAAGATGGACGTGTAACTTCTGAGGAAATAAGGATTCCACAAAAGCGAAGTGCTTGTTCTTTTGAACGTATTTATTTTTCTCGTGGTAGCGATTTGGATATTTATCAGGAAAGAAAACAATTAGGACGTTTGCTTATTCCACCTATCTTAAAATCAATAAATAACGATATTGAGAATACTGTTTTCTCATTTATTCCGAATACCGCTGAAACAGCCTTTTACGGAATGGTTGATGAATTAAAAAATTATCTTCTAAAGGAACAGAAAAAAGAAATTCTTGCCTTAGGTAACCAGTTTACCGAGAAGGAATTTGATCGTATAATGGATAAGAAAATCCGCGTTGAAAAAATAGCTGTTAAAGATATTAAGCTCCGTACTTTTATTGCACAGGATAAGGGTAGAAATGATCTTGTAGGTCACGTTTATGATATTACCTACGGTACAATTCGCGAAGGCATCGATAATCTTGTTGTGATTGATGATTCTATTGTTCGCGGAACTACATTGCGAGAAAGTATTTTACGAATTCTTGATAGGCTTAAACCCAAAAAAATAATTGTTGTTTCATCATCACCACAAATACGCTACCCCGATTGTTATGGTATCGATATGGCAAAATTATCAGATTTTGTTGCTTTCAGGGCTGCAATCGATTTGCTAAAAGAAACAGGTAAAGAGCACATAATTAATGAAGTGTATAAAAAATCGAAGGCTCAGGAAAATCTTCCAAAAGAAGAAATTGTGAATTACGTTAAGGAGATTTATAAAGCATTTACTCCCGAAGAAATTTCTTTTAAAATTGCTGAATTGCTTAAATCAAAAGAAGTAAATGCCGATGTTGAGATTATTTTCCAGTCTATTGAGGATTTGCACGCCGCATGCCCAAATAATACCGGTGATTGGTATTTTACAGGAAAATATCCAACTCCGGGAGGAAATAAAGTAGTTAACAGATCATTTATTAATTTTATTGAAGGCCGAAACCAAAGGGCATATTAAGAAAGAGGATGTCTAAAAAGTGTTTTAGTTGTTCCTATTTCGACGAGCCTGCCCGTCCGGCAGGCGGGCTCAACATGACAACAAATCGATAATTAGTATTTCTACTTTTTAAATTTAAATCTTCTAAAAAGTTTATTTCTGATATATGTTGTAATATGCCTTTCCTTTTTTACAGGAAAAATATCATCAATGGTAATCATAATTCCTGATTCTTCAACCTCTCCAAAGGTCTCGTTAATAGCTGTTCCAAAAAATTTCATGGAGGGAGAAAGATTCATGTACGCATTAATAAGCGGAGGGATATTCAGATTAAACTCGCGGACTTTCTTCTGTAAAATACGATAGTTTTCTTTGTAATCATTCCCTATAAATAACGATTTCATTTTTGATTCATCGATATTTAAAGTAAGAGGCTTTCTGGGGATAACAAAATTGAAAATGAAATGAAACTGGCTATTCAGGAAATATAATATCATGTTGCGAGCCTCAGCATGGAAATGGGGATACATGGTAACTTTTCCAAAATAATACTTGATCTGTGGGTTTTCAATAACTAAAGCACCTAAGCCATCCCAAAGATTATCAAGTGCAAATAGAGCTTTTCGTCCGGCAGATGCAGACTGAAATTTGGGTTGTATAAACGATCTGCCAAGTTCAATCATATAGGGCAAATAGTTTTTGCTAAACTCTTCTGAAAATTCAAATAATTTTGATGTTGCAAGATTATTCGGATCACTATTTTGATTGCAGACATGAAAACGATAACCACCAACAATCTCTTTATCTTCGGGATCCCACGAAATCAATTGCTCGTATGGTTCGTCCTGTGTATCAAATGTATCAATATCAATTGCCTTACCCGTTCCACCACCTGCATTTCGAAATGTTAGCTCTCTTAACCGACCTATTTCTTGCATTGTATATGGAGAGTTATGATAATTAATTATATATAATTCATTACCTCCATTATTTGTTTTTCGTAGAAATTTTTCAGGAGTTAACTCTCTCTCAATTAATCTCTTGTCAATAGGTTCGATGATGTCTTTCATACTTCTTATATGATTTAGGATAACAAATTTATAAAATTTATCAGTTATTTTTAAATTCTATGGTTTGCTCATTTGCCAAACGATAAACATGTGCTTTAACTTTCTGAGCCCATTCAACGGGACTAAATGACTTGTCGAAGACTGAATAGGGAATGGACTTTCCAAAAGTTAATGTAATAGTTTTGCCTTTTTGCTTAAACATTTCGTCTGGTAAATAAAACATCTCCAGATTAGCTTTAACGCCCAACTTAGTGCGAATGTTCGAAAGATTATAGAAGAATTTTGAATTTATTCCGTCAATATAAACAGGAACAACGTCTCGTTTATGTTGAACAGCTTTTGCTACAAAGCTTTTCATCCATTCCAGATCAGTTATTTTTCCGTTTATTTTCCGCGAACACATGCCTGCTGGAAAATTTAGCACCTGAACATCCGATTTGTAAATCTCTTCGATTCGTTTAACGTATTCTACGGATTGTTTTCCGTGTTTATTTACAGGTGCAAAAATGGGTTCGAGGTTTTTCAGGTTCATTAAAATATCGTTAACAAGAAATTGAAGATTAGGGTGCCTTTCTCCAACAACTTTTGCAAAAACAAGTCCATCTAAACCTCCAAGGGGATGGTTTGCAACAAAAATAAACCTGCCTTCTTTCGGAATATTTTCTTCACCTTTTACTACCACCGTAGCTTTAAAAAGGTCGATAATTGCATTCACAAAGTCAAGTCCCATTTTATCACCTAAAACGGGCAAAGCCTCATTTATTTCTTTTTGATGAACAACGCGTTCAATGTACCTGTAAATAAAACCAGGGAGTAGTTTTGCAACAGTTGGATTCTTTTCTTTAAATATCTCCCTGATGTTAATTTTTTCCATGATTTCTTAATTAAGTTTTTAAAATAATCCCCCAAAATAAAACAAAAATTATCTAAAAATTTAATCTACAGCAAAAAACATGATTTCTGATATACTGCCTCATGAAGATTTTGTAAAGTGTAGTAAGCCCCTCATTTATAAAAACAATTGATAGTTATGGTTATCCCGATTAGTACTGAGATTATTATCGATCTGTACAAGGTTTTTTTATCGGTTGCCAGATGCGTAAAATAATTGATTGAATTCTTACTGGTTGTCAATTAACTTATTTTTCGTTCAATGTTGTAACTATCATTTTTTTAAAACATCTATATCAAATTCTTTGTTAAAAAATGCAATACTGAAACCAATTTGGTTCAACACAGCCTCGCAATTGAACTTTAGTCCTGTGTTCTTATACTGCGCTGCGTTGAGAAAGCTAAAGGTAATTAAAAAGTTCAGGAATTACTTCAACTAGCATTCTTTTGATTCCGCTGTTATGCTTTGGGCGCAGCAGCTTCCAAACTTAATAAGTTGTTGTGGTTGACCTACTGTATAATGTTCTTTTAGAAAATTACATTTTAGATAGTTATGTATAATTAAAAAAATAATAATTACTTTTTGTTATGTTTGACTGTTTTTCTCGTTATCAGAAGTAGAATGAACACAAACGAATTTAAAAGCAAGGTACTCTCACTATCAGATCGTTTATTTCCGATGGTAGCACGAATGTTGGGAAATAATGAAAATGCACAAGACGCTGTTCAGGTTATTATGATGAAACTTTGGGATAAGCGCAAACAACTTGGAAAACATCCTAATGTTGCCGGTTTCGTTTTCTTAACTGCGCGAAATTATTGTTTGGATGAATTAAAGAAAAAGACTCCCGAAATTGAAAATTTGGAATTAAGAATTCATTTCGTGGAATCAGGAAAAACAGTCGAAGAGGAATTGGAGCAGAAAGAACTAAATAATCTAGTTAGAAAAGTAATTGAAACTTTACCAACGCAACAAAGAGAGATAATAATATTACGGGAGTTAGATGATTTGGAGTTTAAAGAAATTGCTGAGATTACTGGCCTGCAAGTTGAGTATATAAGGGTGTTACTGTCACGAGCACGTAAAACTGTAAGTATTGAGTTAAATAAAATATACAGCTATGAACAAGGGAAGATTTAAAGACTTGATCGAAAAATATGAGCAAGGAGAAAGCACCTTGCAGGAGGAACAAATTATAGTTGATAATACTGAGAGTTTTCCTAATGAATATCATGCATGGTTCAAGTTTATTCAAATTAATAAGGAAAAGGCACCGAAAGGATTACAAGATTCTGTCTGGGAATCTATACACAAAAAAAAGATTCTAAATCTTCAATTAAAAGTGGGAATGTTATCTGCAGCCGCATCAATATTGGTATTGTTAAGTATTGCAATTTATAAGCCATTTGGCAATATGCAAAGCTATAATAAGAAAGAAGCTCTATTGAAAGAAGCATTAGAGATGTTCGAAAACAAGAACACTAAATCAGCACTAAAACCCATTTATGAAGACGATATAATTATAATTTATGCATCCGCGGAGTAATTCAATATAAAATTTATTAATTATTATTTACTAAAAAAAACGATTATGAAAAAAATAGTATTAACATACCTTTTAATTGGTTTAACTGTTATTGTTCAAGCACAAGTAGTGAGCGTTGAATCAAAAACCGATGAAAAAAAAGATGAATTGATTATAAAAGTTAAGGATGGAAAACAGCCTGATATCTATATTGATGGTAAAAAATACGACTCAGAAATTTTTGAGCTGCTTGACCAGAATAAAATTGAATCAGTATCGGTAATTAAAGGAGAACAAGCCTTAAAAGAGTACAATGCTCCCAATGGTGTGATTTTGGTTAAAACCAAAAAGGAAGAGGAAAATACAATTGTAATAAATGCAAAAGGAAATACTGGTAAGGGTGATCCTAAAATTATTATTGATGGTGAGGTTTCTGACCAAAAAAAGCTGGAGAAAATATCACCCGATGATATTCACTCAATTAGTGTAGTTAAGGATGAAAAAGCAAGAAAAGAGTATAATGCTCCAAATGGCGTTATTCTTGTTACTACCAAGAAGAAACATGAGGAGAAGAAATAAATAAAAAGAAGCCGTCTCAAAAGATAATCTGAGACGGTTTTTTTATGTTGTTATTTTTAGCGTATTTATATTTTAGCTTATAGTCTTTTGTTTAGGTTTTTTTATTAATAGGAATTTA